>JAABUK010002194.1_pt1 | contig 35508 bp, 46 predicted proteins | sample 5559141 | NCBI WGS metagenome assembly JAABUK01 (sample SAMN10711869, study PRJNA513367) | rock metagenome | isolation source: Antarctica rocks | place: Antarctica: Victoria Land, Pudding Butte nord | collected 2016-01-03
AGCAGAGAAGTTATGAGCTCTGTGCTGCTTTAGGGCTAGCATATGAGGAGGCATGAGCTCCACAGGAGCACGCTCAGCACCCTTGCCCATTCTGTCGATCCCGAAGACAACTACTCTGGGCTGATCGTTAAAAGCGTGATCCTGATTGTATTTAAGACTTGCAGTGCGATCTCAAAAGTGTTGCTTGTCAAGATTGAGAATGCGAACTCGCGGGAACGTCTGATTGGATTGTTGACGCTTCCAACTGATGTAATGGTTGAACGGCTGTCTGCAAATGGAGGTCGTAATGAAATGGTGCATAATGTACAGCAGCGAGGTCTGTTCTGGAAACATGTGCCTTGATAAACGTGCTGTTTAGGCCACATGGGCGACTCGCGCTCGTGCAGAGATGCTTTTACACGTGCAGACCCGTGCAGAGCCATGCAGTCATGGGACGTATAACTGACCACGATTTTGGGCTGCGTTCAGGCGCCCGTGCACGATTTTGTTGCGTACATGCCAGCGGGAAATGGGTCCAATGCCAGCGTCCATGATGGGTTTCGGGCAGATGCATGCATGCATGCATGCAAAGACTTCTCTATGAGTTGGGCATTTAAAATGACATTTTCTGAGCATCAGGCCTGAACAACGGAGGACTGACTGGAGGACACAAATCTGCAGCAATGCACGCTGCTGGCCAGTACCATCTGACTGCTCATGTGCTTGCAAAACATCGGCCAACGGACCCAAATGTTCCGAACAGACAAAGCATTCAGCTAAACTGACCAAAAGCACCCTTCTGGCAGGAATAGCCAACTGCCGCATTTAGTTTCCGGTCAGCCCTTGACCCTGTTAATCGAGTTTTGCTCTAGCAGCGGGAGTTCCCGGTATAGCCTGCATGTTGCAGCGCGTGTCTTGGGCACGATCGCTATTGTTGTGACTGCTAGGATGGCTGGTCTTTGACCGATTCCGCAGACACGCCTGACACTCTCCGGGCACACCTGTGAAGAGTGAACTTGTGGAGTCAGGTACACGAAGATATCCTTCCTCCCGACAATACAGCCTGAGCTACAGTATGTCATCAGATGCACGCCTCGTCGTTGTCATCGTGCAATGCGTGTTTTGTTCTGTCTCCTGTATGGTCGCAAGCACAAGCCTACCGTGACAAGTTTTTGTTTTAGTGCTGCTGAAGGTCGCTATCTTTGCTCAGCAGGTCATCACTTGGCGCTTGTGACGCTGGCGCAGCAAAGCGCTCTCTCCAGGCCAGATGCAGCCAGGGCGATTACTGAGTGCAAGGTAAGGCCTTGTCCTGCAAAGGTGCAATACAGAAAGCTTACCTGATGTGCTCAGAGAGCCCCCATGATCTGCAATCTGCGCAAATGGGTGGTTGCGTGGGCATCATGCAGGTCTGGTGATAAGTCAATGTTGGGCAAAAGCGCCACTGGCAGTCTTGAAAAGGGATTGTCTGGCACCTATGATGTGCCCAGCGGTGCAGCAATAGCAGAGAAGGTCCATCAGCTTTCCCTCAGGTGCGAACTTTCTGCACAGATAACAGTCTGGCCTGACACTGCCACCATTGCTTGCTTCTGCTCTGTGACAATACGAGGTTGCACGCCACCACAAAGTCATGCCGTCATGATGCATCATGCTGAACAAGTGTTGCAGTGTTGCAAGGACTTGATTGCTGGTTGATGATGATTGCTTGATTGATTGATGATTGATTGATACACAGGAGGAAGAAGCCTGCATGGGCAACCACGCAGCCCTCAGAAGACGAAGAAGCTCGTACAAGTGCTGAGTCACATGTGCCTGAGCAGGCTGACCCGACATCAACACATGCAGCGTCAAATGCAGTGTCAGACCATCACAGCCATGCACATGATGAACATGCAGCAGCAGATAAGCCTAGCCGAGTCACTGTTATGCTAGAAGCCTTCAATGCAGCACCTGCAGCAGCTACACCTGTGGATCTGCCTGGTCACATGGTCCAGCACAGTCAGCATGCTGTGATCCCTGATGATCTGCCCGCAGCCCACACCACCAGCAGTGCAGAGGTGGAAAGCAAGCAGCAGCTTGATACAGGTGCTCAGGGCAGGGCAGTTAGTCACAGCCCTGCAGCCAGGGCGCATCAGAAGCATGGTCATGACCAAGTGCCCCACCATCTGACCACCAATCGGGCCACAATGTCACGCATCAGCTCAGTTGCTCAGGAGCAGCTTGTGAACAAGATGGCTAAGGCAAGGCAGGACTCCATTGAGAAGCATGTTCTGCAGCATGACATGTTCCAGTGGGCTTCAAGCCAGCCAGCACCCACCGTTCATAAGCCAGATGAGGTTCCTGACAGCTTCCAAGAGCCCACTCTGGCTGCTATTCTAAGGGAAAGTGCAGTGGCAGATGATGCTGCCAAAAGGCAAGCTCAGAAGGCAGCAAGGGCCCTTGATGATGCACTCCCTCCCTTTGTGACTGCCTCGTCGTCACCCCAGTCCACTTCCCGCCAACACGTGGCGGGAAACTCCCGCCCCAACTCAAGACCCGCCTCAGGTGCTGGGACAATGACTCCGCATCAGTTTGCGTCTGAGCTGGCAGGGTCGCTTCGGTCAACCTTGCATGACTCATCCCCCCTGTCATCGCCCCGTCTGCGCAGTCACATGTCCAAGCTGCAATCCCAAAGGGATGGAGGAATCAGTGTCCAAGATACGTTCAGCCCTAGTTCAACTGGCCGTGCTGGGGGCAGTTCCAGCTCTCTTCATGTAAGGATCTGTTGCCTTGTTCTTTTATTCTATTCTGCTGTCTTCGTGTGTCTTGTCTGTGCTCTGCAGTCCAAGGCAACAACATGACAGCATGCGTGGGCCTGCCTGTGTCTCGAATATATCTCCTCAGCAAAATGCTTATGGCACATCAATCAAGTCGACAAGGCTTTCTAACGACTTCACCGTTTTCTTGTTGACATCATGACATCTCATCTGCGACTACATTTGCAATAGTACATGCCAGGGCATGTTGTCTGACAGCCTGCTTCAGCTTGCTGTCATGACATCAACAAGACTTGCATGCTTGCATTGGCAAGGTGAGTTTTCTCATGCTTCACTTGGCAGGTGGTCTCTATCCAAAACACAGTTAGCTGTCTGTTTGACCTCACCAATATCTCAGTCTATGCATGGCAGACCTACAAATGCGATCCTCCTTTGACGATTTCTGGCTGCAGGGCAAACAGAGCAGGGCTGACAGTGTGGATACACAGTGGCGTGCAGCTGCTCACGGATATGCTGCTCAAGTGCTACACCCTGAAAGGTACCCTGTCACTTTTCAAATGTGCCATTGCACAATGATTCCATGGGTTTTCTCTCACATCTCCACTGAAACATGCAATGCATTGCCTGCCTGCCTGCCTGCTCATGCACTCATGCCTTGTCAAATGCTTACCTGCTTAATTTCCCATCTTTTCGCTTGTTGTTTGTCAGCCCTTTCTGATCTTCATTAGCCTTACACCCAACACATCTTGACATCTGCTGAGCATGCAGCATGTGGCTGCTAAACTGAGCTGTATGAAGGTGATAAGAAATTGTCATGTTGTCAGTGAACAGCAGCAGGCACTAAACTGGCATTTCTGATTTCTGATCCCCAAGCATTTCTGATCCCAAGCATTCCTGATCCCAAAGCATTTCTGATCCCTAAGCATTGCTGATCCCCAAGCATTCCTGATTCCTAAGCATTCCTGATCCGAAAGCATTCTTGATCCCTTGGCACACCCTGTCAAGATAGTAGATGCAGCAATCAGAATATGTATGGTGGCGCTGTCGTGTACAGAGTATACTGCAGACCTCCAGATATGACTCAGCTAGCTGTTGCCAGTCAAACTGAGCAATCCAATGTAGCAGCATATACTGTCAGCCAATTTCGATACAAGAGTGCATTTCTACGGTCACTTTTGATGCAGGGAATGTGTCACAGGTCTTCTGACACGAGCCAATAGCCCTTTGCAATACAGAAGCGCCACCTCTTTTTGCGTTGTACTCCTGTCATGATGCCCACACAGAATCAGTCTAGTTGAACAGAGAGGGGGGGGGGCAGAAGCAATGCAAAAACAAAACTTGCCTGCAACTCTTCATGCACAGACTGTGTTACAGGTCTATAGTCGTGAGCCAAGAGGCGGCAGAGATGAGCCAAGAGGCTGAAGGGATGAGCCAAGAGGCTGCAGAGATGAGCCAAGAGGCCAGACACAGCAGCAGCAGGCAGACTGCCGACTCTGAAGTAGCAGCTGCCTTCGCTGAAGAGCTGCCGGCAGCTATCCGGCAGCAGCAGTCACGCAGCTATCCAGCAGCTATCCGGCAGCAGCAGTCAGGCAGTGTGTCGCCCTCCAGGCTGGAACGTTTCAGCAGCCTGACCAAGGGGGAATCTGCAGATGGTGTGTGGCATGGAAGGTGAGATATCTGCAACTTTCACACAAAAACCATTTTCGCCCATTTAGACCATGATTTTGATAGATTTGGGATGTTTTCTGCACTGCATGCAAAGGGATAGAGTTGAAACACCTGGGCTTGAGGCTTGAACTGCCTGCAAAACAGGAGAGGTGAAGGCTAGGAAAGAGCACACTTGGATTTGATCTTCTGCCCTTCATCACACCCCCCCCCCCTCATTACCCCCCTCCGCCTCTGCCGCATGCTCTCATCGTGTAAAGGCGGTTTGATTGCTGGATTCAACACATATTCGTTCTCCTGTCAGAGCAGCGGCTTTGTGAAGCTGGCCAAGCTGTGTATGAGCAGGCCATTATCCAGCAAACCCCCTCCCCCCCCTCCATCCCCCACGCCCGTAGGCGTGTATCCCAGCAGCAAGACATGTCTAACCCACAAGTGGGGGACCACAGCAGACCTGAAGACTATTTCTCCTCATGGTATCAATTACAATCTTACTACCGTACATCTTTAGGCGACTCTTTTCTCCTCTAGGCCTTATTGACAATAGCAGATTGTTACACCAACAACCTCACTTAACCTTTGCCAACAGATTTTCTGCTCAGACAGGAGTATGTGATATGCAGGCGGCTCTCAGAGCAGCATGAGACTTTCAGTCCTCAAGTGGATGCGCACAGCAGGAAGCTGGCTGAAGCTGTGTATGAGCAGACTCAGGGGTTGGGCCCCACCCCCCTGCAGGGGCGGCTGAACTACCTGCACCAGCTGGGGAAGGTGACTCTGAGGGACCGCCAACTCTGCCTCGAGAACCTGCCTCGCCAGCGCGAGGAGATTGAGTTTGCGGTGAGTTTGCAGTGTGAGTGTGAGTGTGAGTGTGAGTGTGAGTGTGAGTGTGAGTGTGAGTGTGAGTGTGAGTGTGAGTGTGAGTGTGAGTGTGAGTGTGAGTGTGAGTGTGAGTGTGAGTGTGAGTTCAAAGTATGAGTTTTGAGTGTCACTGAAGCCTACACTCAACAGCTGTGCATTGCATTGCATTACATTGCACTGCACTGCACTGCGTTGCATGTTGACAAAGGCCAGCAGGTACGAATGCCTTCCCAACCTTTTGCAATCACAAGCTTGCTGACTCAAGCGGATGCAAGGATGGATGAGAACTCTGCGTGTTGTCCTTAGATGTCCTACATGCATGAGTGGATGAATGAATGCCCTCTGCAGATGTGCACTTTTGCACCCAAGCTGAACAAGAGGCCCTTGTCAGAGGAGTGGGCAGGGTCAGTGATTGAGAGGTCTCAGGCGTGGCAGGCGCGACGTGACCAGAAGGTGCATGAAGCCAGGGAGCAGGACGCTGACAAGGATCTGCAAGGCTGCACTTTCTGGTCAGCCACCCCCCCCCACCTCCCCCCTGGGCGTATTTGCACTCAGTTTTGACATCTGTCTGTGCGCTGGTGCCTGGCCATGTATCTGTCTGCCATACAGTAGCTGATGTAGCAGCCATGTGAAAGTAGTTTGAGTAGATATTCATGCAATCTGATGTGCTACTGGCTAGATACGGCCCAGTACTGGCAAGCAAGCATATAGGAATGGTCACTGACGTATCAAAAGCTCACTGTCGATATTTTGACTGCCAGAATAGCAGCTCATCCAGGGAGCTACTCAGCCCTGTAAATCCCTGACCCTTGGGGAAGACATGTGGGTGGATGAGTGAGTGAGTGAGTAAGTGAGTGAGTAAGTGAGTGAGTGAGCCAATGAGTGAGTGAGTCAGTGAGTGAATTTGTATATGAATAAATGCGTGCATGAATGAATGAACATATGAGTGAATGATTGGGTTTGGTTTGGTGTTGCAGGCCTGATGTGAGTGCATCCTCACGAAGCCTGCACAACACTCAGGAGGTGGCTGCCATGACTCGCAGCCTGCCTGAGCATGAGGTGCTCAAGTACTTGACTCATGGTCACCCCCTGCCGGCAGCCGAGGGATCTAGCATGACTAACAACACTTTCAGGTACTTTGCCTTTATGATATGTTACTTTACATACTTGTATTGTACTGGCCCTGGGCAGCCCGGTATGATACTTGGCTTCTCATTACATTGACACCAAAAGGTGTAGTCTTTTCTGTTCTTCTTTCTTTAGTATTGGTGCAGACAGCACAGGCATCTCAAAAGGTGCAAACAGCTGCTGCAGCTGCGTATCAAATGAGGAAAGCGAGCTGCATAGTGATTTGCTAGTGACTGCTTATGTATGCTTGCAAGTGGTGCTCATTGAGCATTGGGCCTGCTGTGCTGTAACTCCTACTACTCGCTGTATGCTGCTGTGACTGTTGCTGCTGCTTGTAACACTGACTGGGTCATCAGCATGGCTTGACTTGCTTTAGTTCAATCTTTGTCTGAGTATGAACACCTGCATGCAAGCATGTGTTTTTAGGCCATTCTTGACCCAAAGTGCTGCCTGTTCCTGCAGGTCCATGCACACAAACAGCATGCAGGAGCTGCCTACAGACTTGGCCACATACATCTCTCAGATGAAGTACTATGAGAGGATGCACAAGGTCAAGGAGCGTGAGCAGCACATTCAGGAGGTCAGCCTCACCTTTTTTTACAATGTTTAATCGATTGCATTGCAGAAAGGAGCAGTAGCTGTGTCATGTCTGCAAGCCCTTTTGTAAAACTGTTTGGTTTGAGTGATTTTGCACGCGCATAGTCAGATTTTACGCAATGTTGGCATGCAGTATTGTGCATGCCAGCAATGTGGATAATGGTGGAATGGATTCGGAAGTGTTGTGCTGTATGACTTGCGCAGCAGAGCATGCTTTGAAGGCTGCAAGTGCTAATAGGCAGTGTCTTGCTACAGGTGCTGAGCAAGTTTGACGGCTCCAAATGGGTATACCAGGTCACAAAGCCGGTTGCGCCTAAGCTGGGTCAGTCAGCTAGGGAGCCCATCCCGTCTCTAGCTCCACCTGTGCGTCTGATGCCAGGAATGATTGCAGCTCAGCATGCACTGCGGACTGAGGCATGACAAAATACAAAAGTGCTGCTCTAGTTGTATGTTCCTGTAAGCTGAATCGTGTGTTATACGCAGCGTGCTGTAATGTCATGGCAGACACCATGGGTTCATGCAAGCCCGCAAGCAATAGTTACACACATTCAATGTTGTTACAGTCTTGTCCTAAAAGCTATACTACAAAATCTACAGTCAAGTTCATTGCACTTGTGTGAAGCACATCGAAATGCCTTCAATGCATCTACTCTACAGCAGCAAAACTTGGGGCAAAAAGAGTCCTGCAACCATGCGGATGACTTGGTAGTCTGCAACAGCGTACCAAAGCGCACAACAACTTCAAAGCAATCTCTTGACTCCAGACTACCATAGCAGTGCCTGACAAAGCAGAAGAGCTCGACAGCAACTCAACAACCACTTCCTGACAGGCATCTTCCTTCTTTCAAGCATGTTTGTGTTCATTGGTTCTGCTGCCAGGTGACCTTTGTCAGACTTGAAGATCATGATCATGCTGACAGTGACTGTTTCAGTAACCTGTGCAGTTTCACTGCCCACAGTTTCATCGAAGAATGTTTGCACTGACATCTGCAAGGATCCTGAGCCCTTCTGGTCTGACTCTGCCACTTCTGAAACCCTTCTGTTTGGCTACTGGGAGAGGGCTGGGGTAGTTCTCTTGCGGTGTCTGGGCAACAGCTCTCTTCACTCCTCGTGTTGCAACACGGGGTCTGTCAATGTATGACGGTGGGGGGGATGACGTCCTGGCTTCTGAGGGCGAGCTGCTGATTGATGGTAACCCTGCAGCAAGTGAATGTGTCAGCTAGCTGCAGCTGCATCCCAGGTGCAGCTGACCTGAAGCTTGCACCCTGACAACAGCAAGAGCAAAAGCAGGCTTCGAGAGCACAGCGATAGCATCTTGGGACATGTATGTGCAGGAAGCGCATGGCTCACCAGACATTGGGACCTCCTTTAACGCCTCGTCCAAAGTCTCGATGCCACCAGGAATCACGATGAAATACTCAGACATACCCTCCGCGGTGTCCTGGCCCTTCAGGCGCTGACTGTCACCAACTCTTTTTAGAACATTCTGTCTGAGGAAGAGGGTGAAGCTCTTCTGCTCGCCGGACGGATTGGCGTATTGCCTAGCACAAGCTTCCTCAACTGACCCGTCAGCGAACTGACCGAGGTCGTGCTTCCAATCGCAGTACTGACTAAACATCCATGTAGTGCTGATGATGCTGCATTCCTGAGGCTTGAACTTGATGCGCTTGTGAAACCAAGGGATCCGTGCATTGTTGCTAGCGTGAGAGCGAAGGCTATCAGGGTCTTTGACAAGCGAGAGCAGGAACCTCAAGAACAGACCACGCTGCGCCTGCTGAATTTGCCTACAGGAGTAATCCTTAGGCATGGCCTGCCGGTCCCGCATTGCCAACAGCAAGGCAAGTGACTTTGACTACCAAAGCCAGGGCATTTTGCAGGGTGAGACTGCGCTTTGAACTTCGAAAGGGTTTTTTCCGATCCTAATCTGGCATCCTGTCTTCGTTAGGTCAAGACTCTTCACCATCACTGAGCTTGCGCCTAGAATCGGGCCTGAGCTTTTGGTAACAGCATTTGTGCCTGAAGTGTCGCATACGATGCGCAGGTCGATCTTCAATTTGACCCGGCAAAAGTTGAACGAATGTAATGTATGTAACTGAGTTACTCCGTTACGTGTGCTCTAGGCGCTCACTGTACAGACTTTACGCGACAGCTTCTCTGCTAAGTCGGCTTTTCATTCGCCTGGTGTCCTGGGTATTGGAAGTGAGCTAATCTTCACAACACATTTGCTTGTTGTTCCATCTGCCCAGACTGATCACACAATAATAATGTGCTGTAGGAGTTTGAGCCTTGGGTGAAATGGCTTATCATGGACGCTGTTCTGGCTTACTTTGTTGGCGTATCTGCACGCCACTGGCTGCGATTGGCGAGCTTCTACCAAGCAATAGGCTGGATGTAAGCTAGCTCACAGAGCTTGGGCCTGCTATGCTTCCCTCACAGCTCTTTCAGTCAGCTGCCAATGAGCTGTGTACAGCATGGGACAGTCAAGGAAGTAATACCGGTAAATGGGAGTGGATGACCAGCAAGTCAGCCTTTGCTGAAACCCTGGTAGGGCAGGCAGTTGCTGCTCTTTGCATCAGTCCACTCCAAAGAGGTGATTGAATGCTAAAACAGCAGATTCTGCAGGGTGGAGGATATTTGGCCATGTGTAATATTCCTGTGCCGGCAGCAAGCCACCTCCCTGACACATTGCTAGTAAACGCCGGCACAAGTCATGACACAGATGGGACAAGTGCAAAAACAGTCTTAGACGGTGCTTGCAGCTCAGAATGCAATGATGAAGACGATATTGCATGTGTGCCAGTAGAGCGTGATCGTTCGATTCACTTCTATGACTACCACATTGTGTATCTGCCATCATACAGTGTCCCAACGCTGCTGTTTAATGGCCGTCATAAAGGTATGCTCAGGTTGAGTGTAGCTTGTGCACAGTCAGTGCTTATTGCAACCTATGCTAGAATCACTCAGTGGCTGTTCACCTCCCAAAGCAACATAGGACCCTGTTTGAATGCTTCAGAAGCCAGCATATTTGTGTCCGTAGCTTTCTGCAGGTTCTTTCGCGTGTTCCTGCCTTGACTGGATCCGTTGCTTGAGGATCAAGGGTGTATGCACCACTGAAAGGACCTCTTGGCAATGCAGATGGCATCATGTTAGACTGGGACCTTCTAGTGGCAGACCTTCCAGAGTCTTATCAGTGCATAGCCCACAGGCCTGATGCAAGATGGACTTTCATTTCTCAGATTGATCACCCTCACCTCAAAAGGCCATGGTACATGCTGCACCCCTGTCAGACAGCTGAGCTGCTGCAGCTCATGCTGAAACAAGATGGATGCAACGCAGAAGAATTTACAATTGAGCGCAGCAGACAAGCGTACTGGATGAAGTACATGAAAGCATGGTTTAGCCTAGTGTCTCCTGTTATGCACATGCATCTGGAGTCTCTTGACTGATTGTGCAACCCAGTTTTGTAGCTGACTTAGGGTGCGAACTGACTGAAATAATGGTCACAACTTGTTACTTGCGAGACTGCAATACTTGGGCAGCCAAAACTATAGATGCTATATAGCAGCTTAAGCACATGCGCTTGGCAACTTGTGTCACTGACATATGAAAGCATTTAATGCATGTGCATGACCCCTTGCTGAATTCTTATGTGTGTCACGTCGCTAGCTAGCCACCGCAAACTGAGATATGGCAATGTAGTGGACAGTGGGGAGTGCGAAGCTTTGCAATCTTGACACATACCATGCGACTGCAGAGCTTCGTGCACATGCGTGCAACAAACATGCAGCAGCTGGTGATCGTGGTCTTGTTAAACCCTGATGGCTATGCATACACAGCTGGCTCACAAATGCTGAGCAATTTAGACTGGATCTATAGACTTTTATGTATATTCAATACAATCTGTTGGCAATGCTGCGACTAAGAGCATCCAGTTTCAGGATGCCAACTATAGCATGTCATCCTTCAGATACTGTACCTGGCTACCCATGCCCTGTGCAGGGGCCAGCATGCCATTGTGCTTGAGCTGTTTGGGCTCAGTATTCTTGGTCAAACCTGACACCACTTGAACCGAGCATGTGATGTCGGTCAAAGGTGATAGGTCAAGATCGAGCCATCTAGGCGCTGCGCGATTTTCATCTCCGGATTGCACCGTGGGTAAGATACATCAAACTTAACAGCTATACACAGAGCAGGACATACATCGCCGGAGTTCTTGCACTGTTGCACCTGGCTCGCTGAATCTGTGATCATGCTGACTGCCGGCACGCGCGGTGAGTGCGTCCGCTGATAGCTTTGGAACCAGCAAAAGCTGTCGTCAAGCTTTGCAATCACTTGCACGTGATGTCGTCTTGGCAAGCGTACGTGTTTTGCAGTAAGCCAAGTCACCACCTCGATCCCTCAGCTTGCTGTCAAGGCTCCATCCTGCCTGCAAGCACGTTCTGGAACAAAGCCTTTGAGCAAAAAAGCTTTACGCAGCGTGCAGACTTCTGCTTGGGTAGGGTCCGAGAGGTCAAAGCTACAGCTGGGTGTACTGCAGATTCAATCATGCTCTACTCTGATGCTTGCAGAAGACTGTCTTATGTCAACGATGTTGTGCAGTTCAACTTTGGCAAACCCAAAGCACCGCCAGCCAAGATAGCAAGAGAAACAGTCATCCCAGAACCCTCCTACTCCCTTCCCATAGGTTTGGCAGGTATGCATCTGGTCACGGGCGAGAGCTTCGAGCACTTCTGTGTTGTACAATGTCTACTCAGCAAACATTGCAGACATTTGGTGTTGCACCTCAACATGTCAATTGAACATGTGAGTCTTGTGTACTGGCCAGCAGCCCACCTTGGCTGCACAGGAAACTGTGGCAAGCCTTACTGCAGCCTGCTGACAAGCCACTTCACCAAGTCACTTTATGCCTCCTTCTAGCTTGGAAGCATTCATTATTAGTGCAATGCAGGCATTGCTGGATTGTCTGGCTTGGAAGGTAATTTGGCCCTGGCAGGCGTCACAGGTTTCCTAGGAGCCTTTCTTGCTTTCCAGGTATGGTATACAGTCTTCAAGGCCACCTTTCAAGGTGTAAATGCATCATAAGAAATCATTCACTGCTGGATGAGCACTTCTACGTTCCTACAGCTCACTGTTGTGACAGACCCTTGTCAATAAGTTGTGTGATCCAGAATGTGGTTATGAGATGAACATATGCTTCATTGCCCTTGGTATGACACAAAGACATTGTGATCATGCATGCATTGAAACCTCTGCGGACTGTCAACAAACGTCTAGGGGAGCCTATGTCTGACCTCAAAGGAGCCTCTTGCTTGCACAAGACGATGTTTTTGAGATGCTCATGCCTCATCAGCCTTGGTGTTCTCGGCTTGAATGGCAAACATTTTGTGTCACAGACAGTTGCAGAGTGCAGGTTGACAAAACCAGAAGAGTTCTCTTGCGTGAGGCTGCTGACCCAACAGCTTCCTATGCTCCCTCTGCTGTAGTGCTCTGACTACTGCCTTGCTTGATGCACTGGCATCCAGAGTAGCTTTGGGCTGCCGCCTTAGGAGGCTCCGGTTATGATCACTGAAAAGCGTAAACTATCCGTTTTTTTGTTTCTTTCAGGCATCCAGAGTGCAATTTGTGTTTGACGATGAAGGCCTTGAAGTGCTGATCAAGTCCAAGGATGACAAAGCAGAGGAGTCAGAGAACAAGTTTGTGGGAGGGCAGAACAGGTGGAGTTATGATGCCTTCACCAACTGGGAGTTCTGGTGGAAGAAGTTCCCAGTGCTGGTTTACTTCAAGGTGTGCAGCTTCAACACTTCATATGGCCTCTGGCACCATTGCTGCCACACATTTTTTACTACCATGATTCAGAATAGCAAATGGGTCTGTATGGGAACACAGAATGCAAGAAGCATGGCCCTCAGCAGCATGAATCAAGGCTGTCATGGTGCCACTACAGCTCACCTTTTGACATGTAGCATCATGACAAATGACAACAGATTGTCCATGCAAGACTCATGGGCATCTTGGCTGTCTTCTTGCTTTTCAGTCTCTGTGCAACTGCGCACAGCTGACAGCACATTCAAATCCAGTGTCTGAGGTATTGAGTGTCATTTGTGGGCTTTGAATTATCATGCGGCAGGCTTTCTGCAGGTTCACAACAGGACCAGGTCCACAGCAGCAAATTAAGTACTGTTGCTCAGATGTAGGATCACAGCCAACCCCACGAGAAGCACTGCCTGTAACAGTCCAGCAAGTGCAAGCAGCAGAAATGATGCCTGTAGTGTGCTGTATAGGAAACCCAGACAAAGCCTGAGGGACAGATACACTTCTTCCCCGTGCTGTTCAAGGGAGATCAGCTATATGATGTGATGGCAGAGAGGTGTGGCTCCTCCCAAAACAGCGGTCCCACAGAAGAGTGATTTGGCAACACAGGATATGAGGTGAAGTGGGGTCTGATAACAACCACGAGAAGAGCCGCGAGAAGAGCCACTAACTATACGCCAGTACTGAGTTGCAGTGTGTCCATTCAGCAACATGCACAGTGTGTGCAATAACTTGCTATGTGTGATAGTACTCTCCCATTCCAGCAGGAAGTGTGCCCATCACTGCCATAGTTGAAACAAGCAAAACTAGAGAGTGCTTTGATTGTACCAAAGTAGGCATCATTTTCACTGTTATATCTGAGCTGGGAAGTGGTTTCAAGTGGTATATTGATGACCAAAAGCAACTTGATGATGATGGGCTGAACAACAGCGAAATATACATGGCTCACTTTTTCTTCTTGTCCTTGCCCTTCTTGTCAGGCTCAGCAGCCTCAGCAGCCTTCTTTGCAGCTTCCTCCGTGAGTTCCTTCCTGCAGATTTCAATTGCATGACAACGAGAGCATGCAACATAGATGTGATGTTTGCACAAGCACTGCATGCTACTGGATGCACCATGCCAGCAGAAGACTGACATAGCAAGTCGGGCACAACTCGTCATGCTATGCTGCTCACAACTTGAAGGCATCCTTTTTTGTGCAAACTGTAGCAAAGCTGCTGCAATGACTTACTTCCTCACTTCCCAAGCCACTTCATCCTCCTCGAGGACCTTGATGTCACGATGAACATGGTCAGCCTCAGACACCCTCTTGTACCTTGCATGCAGCGCATGTGTCAAAAGAATGGTGCCATGGTTGTAGGCCATAGTCATGGAGGCAAGCAAAATTACACAAAAGTATTTTGATTTGACATGTACCCGAGATCACTCAAGTGCCCAGCAGATACTTGTGGCTCGAGTGGTGCTTCTAGGCCAGAGCTGTATGCCACCCACAGTCTAGCAGTCTCTGGCTGAGAGGCCTCAACTAACCTGACAGTAAAGGAAAAACGGGTAGCAATGTCCCTGTGATCGTAGCTAGTTGCAGAAAAAGGATCCTGGATCGAGGAGACTTACTTGACGCCGATGACGGTCCCTGTGATACCTAGAGGGGTTCTGATGACGTCCTTTAACTGCGTGGCAGCAGCAAGGGTCGCTCTCAACTTTTAGCTTAGCTTGCTGATCGACAGACAAGCTGTGTACCTTGAAGCCAAAAGGTGCTAAGTCCTCATCAGCCGTCAGGTAGGCAACTTTCTTTGCCTGTATTGCACTAGCAAGAGAGGTCGCATAAGGTTTAATGTCAATAGGCTGGCTACAAGAAGACTTGCTGCAATGCTTACCTTGCCTGAAGCTTTGCGCTTACCCGGCATCTCCCTCAGCTGACTGCCAAGCCTACATCTGTGAGGACCTTACCGAGGACTCGACACTCTTTGCCAGGGGCATCTGAACATCAAACGCCCTCTGGGTAGGGGCTTGGCCAGCATAGCCTGCTTGACATTTAGATGCTGTTCGCTTCCGAGAGGTCAAAGGTGCGCTGTCGCACGCTAGTGCCCAGCAGAGACAAAAAGCATGGTTTCACATTTGGACGGCAAATGATATGAAGAGTGTACGACCTGCTGCGACACGGACCATACACCCTGTTCATCGGTCCTGCAAGCTTGCCACTTTTGCTTTGCAAGCACACGGCCCTGCGCTCGTTCCTGTGCCTGTCTGACTGAAGGCATAAGCGAAAGTTTGAGGCTCGAATGCCTGTAGCTTAGCTTATCGTGAACCACTACTTTGTGTCTGCATATCAAAGAGCAACATACACTCCCAACACCTGTGCGGGCTCACTCAGCCGGTCAACATGTCAGCGATGCAGCAGCTGAATGATGACGATGCAACTGAGGTGTGTTGAAGCTTCGTCACTCGACCCAGCCCCTTCCTGCTATCTTTCTAAAACAAAATTGCTAGATCCTACTGTTCAAGCCTACAGGAGGGGTCTGCTTCAGAGTATACAGAGCAGGATAGCGAGCCTCAGTGGGCACAAGATGATAGCAGCGCTGCTGGCACTCGTGGTATGCCAGTCTGCAAACAGCCTGCATGTGTACAGTAATTGCAGTACACTGTACTAAAGCATAAGCTGCTGACAGACTTTGCACTGCCACAAGATCAGAGCAGTAGTGGCACAGGTGAGAAGCCCATAATACTGATAACAACAGTGGACATAGGGGAGGGTCGCACTGACCAGATCACTCTCAGGGAAGGAGACAGCCCACAGGTACAATATCTGACAATAGCAGGCCTGCAACACTTCCATGCATCTGACAGCACAAGGGAGATTTATGCAACAGAGCTCCTCGTGCATGGTCTTTGGCCTCCTGCGCACTGTACGCACAGCTGCAGCAGCACGCTGCATGCGTATGCATTAAGTTGCAGACTTGTCTGCTCACTAAATTATCAGGCTCTCCATTCCCAGTGACAACCCTGCTGTTGCATCTGCTCTTCTACACAGGCATGAGCACATGCTGCCCTTTGCCTGTTGCTCTTGTCTTATGGACAAGGTGGCTTCTATACATGTGTAGGATGCAGCGCTGGCGTTCTGCCAGGGACATGCACTGGACAAGGGTATTGCTGGGCCACTTGCCCGACACATACAGGGCAATCTAGACAGAGCCAGGCATGATGCGCTTGCACAGGTCAGTCAAGCTGCAGGGCAGCCTCCAACGACGTACCATGCTGCAAACGGCCAGCAGCACACATGACAAGCATCAGTCACACAGCATCCTGCCTGTAAGGAGGATCCTGCATAGGCTGTAGTGCTGGGCAATAAACAGCTCACAACAGGATCAGCACTGCTGCAGTGCATGCACTGTCAACCATGCCCTGCAGCACGTCAATAATATGTAAAAAGTCCCAGCAGCAGCAAAGGCATTCAAGCAGCAGGACATTGAGAGAATCACAGCTTTTCTGGCAGAAGAGGGCATATAGAGTTACTGTTTGAGCTCCATGTCAAAGCATGTTGTCAAGCAGTTATGATGCATGCAGACACAAGCAGCAGCTTCCCAGCAGCAGCCCAAACGCAGCCAGGTGGGATCAACTGGGGTCCCCATGCCTGCCTCCAGGGGCGCCAAGAAGGCAGCGCAGGGGGGCAGGAAACCCAGCTTCCGAGCTGGCTCCCCTGAGTTCCTCAGCTCAGCTGAGTACCGCCGAGCAGGTGGGATGCACATCCAGTGTGCAACTCCAGATGGGATTGTCTATTGTGACCACATGGTTAATGTGCTGCCTGGAATCAATGCGCATGGGTGCAACAGCATGCAAAGAGCTTGATTTTGACAATTGCAAGACCAAAAATGCTTGAGACACCAGTAACAAAGCTTGGCAAGCAGGGCCTAACACGTTAGTGCATGGCCTAAACACAAGAACATGCATGTGCACAGATGCATGAACAGGCAAGACCAAGCAACCCTGCAGACCTGGGTATATGCGTCACTGCTAGACAACCAAATGGTGGAATGGATAGATGTGTGCCCTTGTCCAACATGCACATGCATGTCAGCTTTGTGCAAAGCTAGGTGTGCATTTCATCATTTGCTATGTGTACAACGTGTGTGACTGCAATATTGGGTGGTTGCAGCTGCTGCCCAGAGTCAGCCTTATTTGTATGAGCCCAACAGGGGCAGCCAGGCACAGCCCTCCACTTCTCAGTCAGCCCCCAAGGGCAGAAGCGTCTATGACAGGCATGACAACATTTTCACTCTCATTGCACTCAGGGTGTTCATGCTAGCTGTACAGGATGCCTGCATGATCAGGACCCATGCCTCAGAACAAGTGGCATGGAATCATATGCTTGCGGCGTACATGTCCTAACAATTTTGCTCCGTATGAAACGGCAGTGCTGTGCATGCTGCCTGCATGACAAACCCCACAGCCCATGCCCCTTTTACATTGATGCATCATGTCTGTGGTGCTCAGCATCTGGACTACTGACATTCTATCAGTAGTCCAGATGCATCAAGTCTGTGCGATAATTTGCCTGTTGTGTTATTGGCATATATTGTCAACTGTTATGAAAGCATGATGCAGCAAAGCAGCAAGAATGCATGCATGCATGAGTAACCTTGTTCATAGGCTGTACAGCCTTACTAAACTGACCTTGGTGACACAATGCTAACAAGAATGCTACTTTGGTGTGTTGCAGGCTGTATAGTCATGCTACTGAGAATCAGGCCAAGCTGGCAGAGGCAAGAAGGGCCAGGGATGCAGAAACCAATTTGAACGCTCAGGCCAGCAGGCACAGCATGACTTGGGTCAGCCAGGAGCTGACTAAGGGCAGGAACAATGGAGAGTACAGTAACTACGGGGAGCGGCTGTATGTTGAGGGGATGCTTGAGCATGAGAAGAAGAAAGCTGCGGTAAGGCTTAGTCATGCTGCAAAATGTATATGACAGAAGCAGGATGTGCACAACCAAAAAAGCTGCCATAATCTGAGAGAAGCAAGATGTACACAACCAAAAAAGGCTGCCATGGGCGCAATTGATTATGCCAATGTTGAACATCCAACAGAACTAGTGCAATGTTGGTACTATCTCATGCTCTACCACTTGCACGCATCACACTGAGTGCATGTTTTGTCAACTGCAATGTACAGGCGTACATCACTAGCTGTGGATGATGTTATGTTCCTGATAGCACATCACTGCTCTGCTTTATTGAACTCCTACTTCAGTCGTCAATTCATCGGATGGCCATCAACACGCATTGCAGTGCTGTCATTTCTTAAAACATGTCAAGAACATAACATGCAATGTGCAAAGTCTGTGTGACGCTGTCACAGAGTACATGGCCCATCAAGTACATGGGTCATAAACTACATGGGTCATAAAGCACATGGGTCATAAATTACATGGTACGTAGCTGTGCAAGACTGCAGTTTGCATGCCATGTAGGCTGAGCTGGCTCAGGATGAGAGGGAAGCTGCTGAGCTGGCAGGTGTCACGTGGCAGCCTGAGATTAGTAAGATGGCGCAGACCATGCAGCGGCCAGATGCTGATGAGGACTCTTTCATGAGACTCACACGCACTCGCACCAACAAAACTCAGGTGGGACACACTGAGAGAATTCCCTGTAGGCTGTGTGTATCACTGCTTTGTTCTATACAACTACGTTTCAATGATGTTGCATTATGTGATCGTCAAAGCTGCCGTGTTAGTAGGCCTTACAGGCTTGCTCAAGACAGGCTGCTCTGGAGAGGCAAGACTTGTCTTGCACATACCTAGCTCCTCATGAGCTGGAAAGCGTTTAGTTATTATTATTATTACCAACCAGGTTTGTTCCCTGGGCTAACCCCAGACCAAAAGCATATCCCTAATGTAGAGATGTGGTTTTACTGTCCCCTGGCATTTTTGTGTTTAAATTTCGAGTGAAGGGATGATGTTTCTGAATAAAACAAATGTTTTGGGATTGAAAAGAGCAGAGGATGCTTCCTTGTGGTGGCTGAGTCAGCCACTGCAAGGCTCTCACAATCTGGATGCTTCCAAAAAGCTGAATTAAACTATTATATATGCTCTTTTTTCATTGCTCTTTTTGCTTGTTATTATTATCTTTCAGAGCCAAGCCTAAGGCCAAGGCTGCCATGGACATGATTTAGCGTTGAGCGCATAGCCTCAGCTTGCATGCGCATGTCTTCATGACCTGCCTGTTGCACATCCCTTAGCGCCTGCTCACCCATAGCATGAGCCCTGGCAGATGGTGTTGAGATGCCCTGGCAGATGCTACCGAGATGCCCTGGCAGTTGATATTTAGATGCCCCGGCGGATGCTACTGAGATGCCCTGGCAGATGCTACCAAGATGCCCTGTTACTGTTGCTACCAGTGATGAGCCCTACCTTTACCACTGCTTGAAGAAAGCTTTCACTATGCCCTGTCATGTTCCAAGTGTCAAATACAGACTCACCTCCCAAATTACAACTTACTTCCACTACTGCAATGACTACCACTGTTGCAGGAGCGATTGGCTATGCTGAAGCAGCAGCAAGAGGAGGCAGCGTTGCGGGAATGTTCTTTTCATCCAGTCATCAATCACCGTAGTGACCGCTTGATGGTAGAGCGCAGTGAGGTGCTCAGGGTAAGGCCCCATGCTTGTAACACCTTGTATGTTTGTACCATACGCCAGGTGTACCCATGGTACATCGCATAGCTATTGCTGGTATGCTGGCTGCTGTTGAATGTGAGGAATGTATGAAGAGAGGCATGAATGGATGAGTGAGTGAATGTCACAGGTCTTGAGCTTGTTGTGCATGAAATTGCTGATAACGATCATGTTACTGCATCCCCATAAACGACATGCTGTGTGCTTTTCGGCGCAGGAGCATCAGATTGCAGCTCATGAGCAGCTGTACCAGGATGCAATCCGGCGGCGGCTGCGTCAGGAGGAGTTGGCACACTGGTTCCCGGAGGACGTGACCTTCCAGCCCACCCTTGAAACTGGCGGCCACCATGCCGACAGCACCAAGGTCATGGCTGACCCCACCCTCAATGTCTCTGACAGGTCAGCACTCTTTGTGGTTGCCTCCGTGACTAATGTCTCAACAGCTCAGCAGTGTTCAATGGCCACCATGCTGACAGCACCAAGGTCATGGCTGACCCCACCCTCAACGTCTCTGACAGGTCAGCACTCTTTCTTGGTGACACAGTGGTCAATGTGTATGACAGCACCAATGTGCATGACAGCACCAAGGTCATGGCTGACCCCACGCTCAACAGATCAGCAGTCTTTGTGGGTCACTTCATGGTCAGTGTCTCTAACAGGTCAAACAGTATTTGTGATGTGCTTTGGCTAAGGATCCTGCTGTTCCTTGTGTGTGAGTCCACGATCAATGTCTTTGACAGGTCAGTAGTTGTGCTTGATCAATGTGTCTGGCAGGTCAATCGTGTTTGTGCATGGTCAGTCTGTTGGACAAGTCAACAGTTTCTGTGCATGCATGGTCAACGTGTTGGCCAGGTCAGTGCTTGTAGACCCTACAGTGTTAGCCACTATGGTAGCTGCAAGCAGTTGGGGAGCCCCTGTCTCCTGTGCAGTAACATGCACACACTTGTTGCATGCACGCTGCAGCATGCACCAAAATCACAAATGGAGTCAAAAGCTGCATTTGGTCAAGATCAGCCACCAAATACAATGAGCAAGTTTCATCTCCGTCAGAAAGTGAGTCCTAACCAGTGTGCATGTGGCAGCATATCAGCTTCTCCACCGCATTATCCGTTTTTTCCTGCAGGCTGTACGAGAGGAGGAAGAAGATGGAGGCTAAGCTGGCAGCAGTGCGGGCAGCGGCCGAACACCCGGTGGACCCCGCCACAGGGCGACCCCTCTTCCAGCCTGCCATAGGCCGGGCCCCCCATTACCGCCGTAACCAGCATGGCTTACCTGTTGGAGAGTACCTTTACGGCATGAGGTGACACAAGCTGCCACTGCATGGTTATCTACTTTGCACTCAGGGTTGTGTCATCCACATTTCTATGTTCAACTGCACTGTTGGTAACTGTACCTGCTGAATGCTTCACCTGCTGCACTGTGCCAAGAGCATGTGCAGCTCTGTTTGGTGGCTGGCTGGCTTACACTCAGCATGGATTGGCAGCTTGTGCTGCAGGGTCTGTGCACTGATGCGATACTGTACCATTTGTCAGATGCTTGAAGTATTTGCCGAACTGTTGGAGATGGGAACTCCACATGCGTGTTTTGTGTTTGCTCCTGATGTGTAGCATGCAGCAGGGAACATCTGGTGGACAAAATCGCATGCTTGTGATGCAGCGTTGATGTGAAGTGGTGAATGTGCACATGCACCCTTTTTAGCACCGTGTGCTTGTGCAGGCACAGCGGGGCTGGGTGGATGCACCTTTACAGCTTATTGCATCAGTTGAACATGACAAAGTGTGAACTGACAAACATCACATGCACAACAATTGCAGCAGTGCTTGAACAGGCACATCAGCAGCCCTGTCTGCCATCTTTTCAGTAGCCTTCTGTTTTGGTGATGCCTTGCAGGACATTGGGACATGCAGAACTAGACCTTGAACCCTCTCCCCATTCCCCCCTCCCCCCCGCCCGACTTTAAGTGGCTGCGTGGACCCACCTCAAGCTTCTCTTTGTTGTCATGTCTAACAGCATCAGCTTTTCTGTTCTTTCTCACTGGCATGTAAGTCTTGTGACCAGCAGACGGCCCCTCAGCATTTGAACTGTGAACTCTGCAGGTTTGAGTTTGAGGACAAGAAGGAGTATCTGAACGAGCTTAGCAAGCAGCAGTTTGACCTGGCTGCTACCACGCACTACACCACTGACCGCTCACAGGTGCGTCTGCCTGCATGCTGTTGGCCATGCTTGATATTACGATAGCAGAAATGCTGCATGAAGCAGGTGAGGCTCTGTTGACCATGGCATCTCTAACAGCACAAATGCAGCACACAGCAGGTGAGGCTCTGCTCAACATGGGGTCTATAGTGACAGAATCACTGCCCATAGCAGGTGAGACTTTGCTCAACGCAGGGTCTTTAGTAGCAGAACTACTGCTCATAGGCTTTGCTCACCATGGGTCTATGATAACAGAAATGCAGCACAAAGCAGGCAAATCTCTCCTACCACTCAGCCCAGTGGTTGGGTTTGAAATGCATGCTGGTGTCCTAGCACAAAGTATATCATGCTCACTTAGCACAGCAGCAAAATAGAGATGAACGCCCCCAGTGCACCAAACCTCCACAGCTGTCATGATTTGCCACTGCTGGTGCGTGCACTCTCCCTGGTGTGGCCCCTTTGAAGGAAGAAAAGAAAAGGAAAGACAAGAAAAGAAAACAAAACAAAGCAAAAAACAAGAGTACACCTTTTGGCGTCTGTTGAATGAGAAGCCAAGTATTATACCAGGCTGCCCAGGTCCTTGGGGGATATCAACATTGCAGAGATTTAGCACAGCATTGTCTGAGATCTAGCTAACCAGCCTTGAAATGTCAACTCCTCACGCTGTTGCCACAGCCTTCGAAATTACATCTGAAGTTGATAGCTTACAATGTTTTTCAAATGCATGATTACATGAACAGCAGGACCAGCAAGAGAGGGGCGTATGTCTGTGTGTGGCGCCATGCCCCTTATCAAATCATCAACACTGCAGTTGTTGGGCAGCTGGCTTGTCAAAAGTGTTTGAACACTTGGTGCTGGGTGTATGTTGTTTCCCAGTCATTGTATGTTGACACCTGTGATGACTGCCCAAGACATAGAAGGTACATTGATTTTCAATAAATGTATTGATTGATTGACTGATTGATTGAGTGAGTGATGGATGGATGGATGGATTGATTGATTGATTGATTGACTGACTAATTGATTAAGTGCAGACCTTGATGGCACGCTTGAAGGCAAAGCGCTTCCGCCAGATCTTCAACTACCTTGATCAGGATCAGACCGGCGTCATTGACCTCCTAGACCTCGCCACAAGTAAGATCCTGTTCCACATCCTTCCCCTATCATCCGTGTTCTGCATCAGTAATCAACATACCATAGCTGTTAGGCATGTGCTGCACTGATGCATCAGCAGTCAACATCACATGGTTGTTAGTCATGTCCTGCACTGATGCATCAGTTATCAACATCCCATCCCTGTCAGCCATGTGCTGCACTGATGCATCAGCAATCAACATCACACGAATGTTAGTCATGTGCTGCACTGATGCACCAGTCATCAACATCCCATCCCTGTCAGCCATGTGCTGCACTGATGCATCAGCAATCAACATCACACGGTTGTTAGTCATGTGCTGCACTGATGCATCAGCAATCCACGTCACATGGTTGTTAGTCATGTGCTGCACTGATGCATCAGTCATCTACATCGCATCCCTGTCAGCCATGTGCTGCACTGATGCATCAGCAATCAACATCACACGAATGTTAGTCATGTGCTGCACTGATGCATCAGTCATCTACATCGCATCACATGGTTGTTAGTCATGTCCTGCACTGATGCATCAATCCTCAGCGTCCCAGCCCTGTCAGTCATGTCCTGTGACGGTGCATCAGTCACCACTATGGTGGTCATGCCTTGCGCTGATGCATCAGTCATCAGAATGGTGGTCATGCCCTGCGCTGATGCATCAGCATTCAACATGTAGTTGGCAAGCACAGGCTGACTGCAGGTCACTTTAGACCACATCACAGATTCACCACTCTTCATCAATTACTCAGCAATGAATCAGGTGCTGGTGCATTCATGTTGTAGCAATAAGCTCTTGCAAGTCTTTGCAACACTCTGCAGTCTAGGGTTAGGCACCAGCTGTAAGTGAAAACCCTAGCCCTAAACACATCTGCAAATTCTGTCGCGCTGCCTCATCAGGGCTTGTCAGCTGATTTGGTAGGGTTTGTGCAGGTGAGGAGGGTCTGATGGAAACCCTAGATCCTGAGGTGAGGGCTGATGTGGAAGCTGCTGCCCATGTGCTGGCTGCCCATCAGCCAACCCCCCGTGCCAGGTAAATCTAAATGGTCTAATTCTAGCTGCTATTGATGCATGGGCATGTTTTGCCAAAATGTGTAACAGTGCAGCTAGCAGGCAAAACAACACTGGTGCGTGACATACAAACCCAAGCAATCACATGCCTTGGCCAACATAATTAAACAAGCAGGAAAACTGGCTGTTTGTGTACTCACATGCATTTACTTTCTGGCAACACTGAACTAACCCAGAGGCTGTTTGCAGCAGCCGTCTTGCTGTAGTGATGCGCTGGGGTGTGCAAATCTGTAACAACATCAGCTTGATCTTGGATTGATGACCTCATGCTGATACATGTGCATATGACTGATGCATTGTCAAACGCTGGTGCAGTCAAGATGAGCAGGGAGGCGAACAGGCAGTTGAAGAAGAGGATCCCCAGGACAGCGGCTTCATTACTAAGATGTTTGACAAGGTGGCCACCACTGGCCTGGGCCCCTCCTCCCTTCCCACCAAGGTCACCCCACAACATTTCCAGGTGTGCTGTTGTCTGTCGGTCTGTCCATCCATGTGTCTGTCTGTCTGTCTGTCAGCCTCCACATGACCTGTTCTTCAGCCCAAGTTTCTGTCCGTCCATGTGTCTGTCCATCCATGGGTCAGTCTGTCTGTCTGTCTGTCTGTCTGTCTGTCCGTCTGTATGTCTGTCTGTCTGTCTGTACACCTGTGTCTCTCTCTGTCTGTCTGTATATCAGCCCCCACACAGCCTGATGCACACAAAGCTTGGGCTGACCTGTTTTGCAGCCCAAGCTTCTGTGTGTGCATCACTCTGCAAAGTGATCATTGCCTGAGCTTTGCAGTGATCCTGCCCAAAACTCTTGATGTTCAGACCCCCTCAAGCTCCTAAACCAGAGCTTTGTTGGCTGGCTCATTGTTTTCAGCTTGTTTTTGCCTATCTGAATGCTATTCAAGGGCAGCCGTTCGCAGTTTTGCCTTCCTGAATCCTATTCAAGGGCAGCCATTCACAAGTCTTGCCATTGCAGGTGCTGATGGAGGCAGCATTGGCGCTGACAAGGGGGGTACCCCGGGCCTACCTGCTACCCTCCCCCCAGCAGCGCCAGGCGGATGCCCAGCTCACCTTCAGACCCCAGATCACCCAAAAGTCCAGGGTGAGCTTCCAAGACTTGGCAGCAAGAACGCAAGTGCTGTCCCTCTGTTTGCTGCAGGATAAGGCCAAGACGTCAACTGGACCTAAGGGCTGTTGTTGCAAGGCTTGGAAAGACTCATTGAGCTTACCCAGCACTGCAGCGCCTGGCAGAGCAACAGCTGTGCATGGCACATGTCTGACAGCAGCTGCATGAGAAGCTGCCATGATGCAGCACCATGACCCTACAACACAGATGCTTGTGCCTGACTACAATTGTGAGCATGAGCATGAGTGTGGCCTGTGTCTGACATGTGACTCACATGGTGACTGCAACTGTGAGTGTGAGCATGAGCATGAGTGTGTCTTGTGTCTGACATGTGACTCAATGGTGACTGCAATTGTAAGCATGAGCAGTGGCTCGTGTCTGACATGTGACTCAATGGTGACTGCAATTGTGAGCATGAGCAGTGGCTTTTGTCTGACGTGTGACTCACACCGTGACTGCGACTGTGAGTGTGATCATGAGCATGAGTGTGGCTTGTGTCTGATATGTGACTCACATGGTGAGTGCAGAAGCTGGCAGAGCGACGGCGGCCGCGCAAGGCCAATGTGTACGACCAGCTGCATAAGGACGCCAGCGTGACCAGTCAGAAGATCCAGCAGAAGCGGCAGCAGCGGGACCAAGACACCCTCAAGGTATGGGTTGCAAACTGCAACCCTAAAGGCGGTCGCTCTTGGGTTGCACCTTGATCCAAGTGCCATGTGCATCCGACTGAAAAGCTGCTCTTGCAGCTTCTCTTCTGTGGCCCCCCCTGATGTGTGTAGGCAGGCTTGACCAGGAGCAAGCTGAGATGTCGCTCTTTGTGTGAAATCGTGTGTGCAGCAATGGTAGTTTGGTCTGATTTTAGACCTTAACACAGGTCATCACTGTTGTGCTGACCACCAAGACCTCATAGCGTGAGCTCCTCAGGGCTTGTGAGTCATGAGCAAAGGAATGCATGGAGGAGTGAGTAAGCATGTGAGCGAGTAGTGAATGGATGCAAGGATGGATGGGTGAGTGAGTGAATGTGTCATTGAATCAGTGAGTACATCAATGGATAAGCAGATGGAACAACAAACAGTTGTGCTGACAAATGAATGAGGGGTGTGCAGGAATGTACTTTCCAGCCAGCCTTTGTGAGTGAGAGGATGGGGGGGCAGGGCCGCGCCCTGAAACTGGCAGGCACCCTTGCCCACTTCCCCGCCCCCACTGACTACCCCGACTCTCCAGAAAGCCACAAATACCTGGTGAGTCTGCTTCTTCCTTTCCTTCTCTTCCTGCTCTTCCTCCTCCTCCTCCGAGTCAACAGCCATGATGAAGCCTCCACACACACAAGCATAGCATGTAAAAGTGCCTTTCTGAAACCCATTTCTTGGCAGTTGTCACAAAAACCTTTCTTTGTAAAAGATTATTCGCTTTATGTTTGCTTGTCTGCTGACAAAACGTTTCGTGCATGTCTGGATGGGATTGGCATTCAGCAGCATACCTCACCTGCTGCCCATGTGATGTGCTGAGGGGGGACACCACTGCTTGTCTATCTTGCTGTAGACACCATCTACAGCAATCGTAGCGCTCTGCTCTCTTGCATTTATCCTCCTGGACTGCTGTTGGTCTGCATGAGCTTGTTGCTCATGACCCAACAAGATACCTTACTGTTAATCACTACATACTGCTAGCTTCACATTCCTGACTGTAACAGTGCCAGCTGAAGGTGTCAAACTTGATGTATGATGTTCCACTGTTCCATTGCAACATTGTGAGGCGTGTGATGTGGTTCCATTGTTCCATTGTTTCATTGTAAAGCGTGTGTGTGTCTGTCACGTGCAGCAATTAGAGCGTGAGGTGAGACAGGCGCTGGCAGCTTCTTCTATAGGGGGGTCCACCCCAGCTGGGGCCCGCCTTGGGGCCCTGCTGGAAGCCCACACCTCAGACTCTTCCCCCCTCACCTTTGCCTCTAGCCAGTTCTCGCCTTCTGAGCGGCACCACTCACAGGTGAGTGCTGAGTCTGTGGCCAAGTGAGTGCTGAGTCTGTGGCCGAGTGAGTGCTGAGTCTGTGGTCAAGTGAGTGCTGAGTCTGTGGCCAAGCCGTGTACCTGGCTGGCACTTCTTTCTGATGTTGTTTTGCTGTTGCCAATTGACTAGCACGCTAAATTGTCGTCCTGGAGCACATCTGACCATACTTTGCATTGACACAGACATCACAATCATTGACACAATTGAGCAAGTGGTTGTCCTTCAAGATTCCAACAGCTTTACAGCGTTTACACCTGCGTTTTCAAGCCAGGATGTTTGACGAGTCACACCTGGCTCCACACCCCAGACTGTAAGGTATAAAATGAAATGAAACAGCTTGCCAAATGCCCACTTCAGGGCGCTGAAGAGGGGCAGCTCTTTGGGGAGGACTTTGCTCACAGAGGAGATAAGCTCAGGAACCTGAGCATGAGATTGGATGCAGCCGCTGGTCAGATGAGCGGGGATGACTGGATCAGAAGTCACCCTGATGTGCAGGTGGGATTGTGCCAGGCCAAGATTGGCAACCACATGATGTATGTGTCAGCAGTGCTAGGCAGCGTTTCTGCTGATGCATGATGTTGTCAGCTTGCCGTTGACTTGTGTGTGAAATGTTTTCTGCTGCACCTCAACAAGTAACTGTAGCCACATTGCTGTTGCAGTACATGGCTTGAAGATGATGCGCCTGGCCAGTGTACCAGCTACATTTTGACCATGATGGCATGCTGATCATGTCCACTGCATTTGACTGCCTGACCTCACTTGGTCCACCGTGCATGTGCGTGCAACATGACTGCATCCTGTGAACATCATGCTGCTTCTGGGTTCACATCATGCTCGTGCAAAAACTTCTTTGGTCTCTCACAATTTGGTCCCATTATGTTGTGCATACAGGACATGCCCGAAATAAAGCGGTGGGATGAAGGGAGCAAGGAAATCATTGCAGAGATGCTGACGGGCACTGCAGGCGACTGGACAGCTTGAATAGACATTGATTCATTTGTCTGTAGCAGCTAGCAAATGACAACATAATGTTTTTTGCCATGCCAAGACTGGCATTGGTGCCTGTATCCATGTTTTCGGGGGATGTGTGGTGCATTATTGAGACCTGAAGTGTTGATACGAATCTAGTTTGGAAGGGATGACCGATTGAAGGCCCGTCGTTAAAACAAACGGTGCAAGAAGCCTTGACGCATACGAGCTGCCAATTGTACACGGTTGCATGGAAGTGCATATGGAGTTGTCTTATGATCATGCGTTTGATGATTACATCAATCGAGACTGTGATCACTACATCAATCGCTCATTCGTTAGACTCATCAGACCGAATAACACATCCAGTCACCTCAGCAGCACACTTGCCCAATCAATGCCAGCCCTGCCTCAAAACCAAACAAAAACGCAGTGCTACGCACTGACCAAAACTTGTTTGATAACAGAAGCCCTAGCTACCATCACACAGGCTCTAGGGCACCAGCAAACAGCCCTCTACTGGCCGAAAAGGCCCTTGACACTGTCAAGAGCGCTGCCTGCACTCTTGACCTTCTCTGCAGGGTTGGGCAGGCTGTCTGCTACATCGCCTGCCTTCTTGGCAGCCTTGCCCAAATCAGGGGCGTCCACCTCAGTGGCCTTGCTGATCCCTGCTGTGGCCCCGGGGGCCTGCTGCCCTGCTGTGCTGGGGTTTGGCAGATTGCTGGGGTCCAGAGGAGATGTGATCTGCAGCGCAAACAAAACACAGTGACCATGACTAAACAGCGCATGCAGAAGACAATGCATGAGCTGCCAAAGAGTCTGCTGTGCAGACAGAGGAGCCTCGCAGCTTGCAAGATATTCTAGCCCACTTGATTACAGCAGGCAAGCATTGTTACATCTGTGCAGCAGCCGACAAAGAGACGCAAAGTGACTCGACATTCAAAAGTCATCCAATAATGTGGTAATTGGTGCCCAAAACGCGCCTCAGGCCAGCTACATGGCAGCTGGAAGCTTGCCCAGCCACACAGCTATTGGAATTCTACACATGAGGCCAATCCTTTCCTGAGGCCAGGGAACGGCAAATGACAACAGGCAGTAGACTTGCCTTGTCAGGGATGGCTCCAATGGTGTCGCTGGGCTTGCCGGCCTGGTACCCCTTGCCTGGGGAGGGGTAGTTCTGGGACTGGTTGTTCTGCCCCTGCAGGTCTGCCAGCTCAAAGGAGAGGCCCATGGTTGCTGAGGGAGTGCTCTTGATCTTGTTCTTCAGGTCACTGGGGGGCTTGGGCAGGTTGGCCTTGGCCTGCCACCACATTTGACACAGTCAGCACCAGTGATGAGTCATGTGTGAAGGGGTATGGTAGCCCAACACATGGGCAGGTTGGCCTTGGCCCGCCACCACATTTGACACACAGTCAGCACCATTGATGGGTCACGTGTGAGGAGGCGGGGTGGACCAACAACTAGGCACCAAGTCAGCATCAGTGATGACTAAGGTCTGAAAGGTCTGAAGGGGTGTTGGGTGGGGGGGGGGAGGGTAGGGGCAACAGACTCAGCTCCCAGTCAAGACTAAGGTCTGAAGAGGCAGGGGGGGCCAAGAGACTACACACAGAGTTGATTGCCCAAAATGACTAAGGTGCAGGCAGGGTCCCAAGGATTTGGGAGGGGGGGATGGGGAGGCGCGCACAAAAGGCAAAACAAATTGGACAGTGATTGGGAACATGCACATGTGTGAAGGGTACATGGCTCCTTTGCAACGCTGAAGCTTGTGTCATAGCTCTTTGCTTAATGTTCAGCTGAGGCAGATGGCCATTGCTGATGCTGGTACACAGTGTTTGCTAGATGACAGCCTTTGCACAGTACAGTACAACTCTTGACCCCAATTCTGAGTTCAAACACCAAAGATGCAACTTCAAATACTAGCACCGCCAGTTGCATGCATGCTATCCAAAACTGTGGGCAAAGCTCAAAGTTTACATGATAGGGGGGAGGGGGGGGGGGGGGTGGGGGGTTTACCTTGCTAACAAGGTTGTCAGCGTTGGGGGTGTTGATCTTGGCCTTGTTGACAAGGTCCTTGGGGTTGGGAAGGTCACCCAGGGGGCCCGCCAGCTTCTTCTGGATCTCTGATGAGCTGGGAATCTGCATGTATCGTCAAACATCAGATAAATGCATGGACACAGGACTAACATTGTCAGTCCTGAAAGGATGAACAAATGGTTAGGACGGGTTCTGTCCAACAACCAAACCTCTCAAGGGTCATTGAGAGTCTTCCAGTCTTGCTGTGTACAGCTGCCACTCACAACATGCATCTCAGGGTTCACAGACAAATTGGCTGGCAAGCAGAGGTGACAAGCTGCAAGTGGAGTATCAGAAATCAGACTTGCTGCTTATTGACTGACAGGACACTGCAGGTACACACACCCCTATCATGGCTCAAGGCAACTTCATCACACCTATTGATGTTGAATCCCCAGCACGTCATAGTAATGCAAGTTAGCAAGATGTTGAGCACTGCAGACACATAATGCAACAGCATGTTGAGCACTTCACACACAGGATGCAGCGGCAGAATGATGTGGAGACTTGGTTACCTTGGCACCAGCCTTGCTGGCAGTCTTGCTGGCCTTAGAGGCAATGCTCTTGCCAGCCTTCTTTGCGTCGCCCCCTCCAGACAGGGGGTTGCTCACCCCTGAGAGGGGGTTGCCGCCCTTCTTGGCCTTGCTGGCGACGCTGCCTGCTGCACTCCTCCCCTTCTTGGCCTGCATTATGCCACAGATTATTGCATTTGATATGCTACAGTCAGTGAACACGATTTTATTCGATATGCTACAGTCAGGGAACACACACAACTCCTGTTGCTTGCACGTCAGCTACTATGCATCTTTGCCTAATGACTGCAAATGTGAAGGTACACCCTGAGCATGCTTTTGCAATGTAGTGTTTGTCAGAATGTACCATGCTGGGTGTCAATCTTCTAATAGCAGACACAGCCACAGCCACAGACACAGAGGTTGGAAACAGATATGAATGACCCACTGCATACACGCACTGTGTTGTGATCAAAAGGAATGGCTCATAACTAATTCGGCAGGCACCCAATTGACCAGCTTGTCATTTGCATACGCTGAGAGCATGCAGAGTGCCCAGATGCATACAGCCATCCCGAAAAGGTCAAGCAGATGCCTGCTAGACAATTGACATGACCCAAATACGCATCAGGAGTAGAGAAACCATGACCCCAATACACATCAGGAGTAATGAAGAAAAAACACGGCAAGAAGAAGACCATTCAGGATGCAAGGCAGAGCGGTTAAAAAAGATGGACAGGGGTGTCACGTTGGCAATGATCTCCTCCCTGGTGGGGACTGCTGACACATCTGGTAGGGCATTCTTGGCGCCCTTGACCAAGTCCTTGCCTACAGACTTGGGGTTCTTGGTCAGGTCCACATTGGGGGTGGCCCTGCACATCACATGTTACGCACTTCAGTGCTGAAATATTGACAACTACACTTCTGAAAGGTGTTTCGTGAGTCCATTATGTTATATTTTAGAGTGCTTGGCAAACGTAAGACAGTGTGACACGCCTACACCTTGACAGCAAAGCAATGAGCATCTTTCATACACTGCACCAAGTGATCGCCAAATCGAGAGCACTCTTCTGATCTCATGTAAATATCAGGGCTCATAACCATATGGAGCCAGAATAGGCACAGCCTGCAAGGGGGCCTAGACGTAGCTAAACTTTGTGAGATGGACAGCACTGGTGAGGGCGTACTTGTCAACAGCCTTTCCAACATCCTTGGGGCTGTTGGCACCAATGGGGTCTGAGCCTCCGACCAACTCCTTGCCTGCCTCAGCCACTGTGGGCAAGTTGTCAGTCTTCTTGTTCAGCTTGTCACGGGCAGCCTGGCTGGTGGCTGTCTTTGGGAACAGGTTGAAGGCCTCAGCTGGGCCTACATGCACAGGTATGGGTTTCAGTGGTTGACCTAATTTGCATTTGAGGATGAGTGAGAAAATTGATCAGTACTGCACAAGCGTGGAACTGCTGCATGCTCCTTGCACCCATTGCAGAGCTGTTGTGAAACTCCTACAGGTTTGCTGAACGATGAGGTTTTAATGCAGTGAGTTGCTACTTTGGGTTGCTGCTGTGGGTTGCTGCAACTTGGCAACCTAAACCTTTGCTATGCATGCACAGCTTTGGCAGCAAGTTCAAAGCAACTGACCAGCTGGTAGAAGGGCAAGCTGAGCTGCTGCTAGAGCTCCGAAAAGGCCAAGAGCCAACTTGCTGGGACCCTGTCAAACAACACTGCCTGTCAAGGGATCCATGACAGCACAAAGTAAACCTACAGAGTAGAGTGACGAGGCTGTTCAAAATCATAGCACAGCAAGCTGCAATGTCCATGTTGGACAAAGCTCAGCAATGACCACTTTCTGCTGTCGCTGCGCACCTGGTGATCATCCTGCATCACACGGACGAATCATGAAAATTCGGACAAAGGCAGACGACAGCGGTAACAGACACTAATGCAAACACGGAAAATGGCCTATACTTTCAGTTTCCAAAAGCTTAAGCAGTATAGCGAGAAGCAACAGGGTGTAGATGGTGAGCTGAGCGCGAGCATGCTACGTTTCCAGGTATGCTGCGCAATTGATCTTGCGCATGGCGAAATTTGTTCAACGATTCGCCAGTAGTGTACCTTGGCGACTGCCTTCACGACATAAGCGCGGGAGCGGGGGAGTGCGACTGCACGTGTTGGCTTGATTGCCTGACCGCTGAAGGGCTTGGCGGACGCTGATCGGCCGGCAAGCGTTGACTGAGAGGAAGCCATGATCATTGTGTTAGCTGACATGTCTGCGTTGAATTTCACTGAAAGCTTCGTATGCTTGATGGGCGTGTTTACACAGCAAGATTTATTCGCGATAAGGTAGACGTGCTTGATGACTGGATGCTGGATCCCTACGTATTGCTGTATCTGATTGGTACCTGCATTGGGGATTTTGCCTGTCCCGCCAACTTCTTTGCATGGCTTACGGTACGGCGGACACAATACGGTGTCTAGTTTACGGTGATCAACAGGTTGCCAACCGGTTGGTCTCCCCTGCCTCTCCTTGTAGGGACATCCAAACAACATACCTCACTCCGCGCACACCTGTAGATACCTTGATTGTTTAGTACGTCATGCTGCATTGCCGTTTGCATCGGGCAACCCCGCGTCATCCACCACATCGTCAGGTTTGCACTGTGGCCTGATGATATGCAAGCTCAGGTTGATCTCCTGATATAACCCCCAAACAGGCGGCCCTACTAGCATATGTGGCACTATTATGAGTGGCTGCCTCAGCGGCGAATCGTAACAGTCTTGCTACTGTTGAGCCATAGCTTTGATGCGGCGCAAGCTGGTCAGTTGTGGCCCAAACCTCAAAGCCAGGTACATGCACAAAGCTATGTCTAGCCCAGTGCTGTTGCCTGTTGACGTGACCAGCCTCTTTTCTCTGCTGCAGACACTCAGCTCACATGCGCTACACATCAACCCAAAGCACTTCACTTTTCGCAGCAAAGGCTACACAAGGAGCATACTAGAAGCTGCGTATGATAGGTACGCTACCTTTGTCATTGCGCACTTTGTACTGCTGGTATGCATGAGCTGCCATCAAAGCTGCGCTTGTCTGAGGCTGCACAACTGGTTTGTGCAGGTACTCAGACCTAATGTTTGATACACCTGATTATGAGCAGTCAGACTCAAACATGCTTTCAAAGAAGCATAAGAAACACAACATTGAATATTTCGACGTGTATGTCTACTCCTTTGACCAGTCTCTGAACCTAGACACTGATGAGTCATATACGCTGACGGTAATTCCCACACGACATCTCACTCCTCTCATGTGGAATGTCATCCATTGCACGTACATACATAGCCTGGCAAAGCCTCATCAACCCACATGTACAACTAGCCCAACATGCAAATAGCCATGTGCATGCCACATGAGCCGACAGCTTGGAGACACAGGCAGAGATTGTCCTGCAGGTGGAAGCTCCTGTTTCAGTTCTACAGTGCCACACAGTGTATGGGGCGCTCAGAGGCTTAGAAACCCTATCTCAGCTCATTGACAGGGTTCCAGTTGACACTATGGCTGACCCATACCTGGACCCAATCTCAGGAATGCCCAAAGACACCTTCAATGCCAATCAGCCTCCCTTGCAAGCAGTTAAACAGATGATACAAAACTGCTGGGGCACCTTCATACAGCTGCTGGGCATTAGTCGTGATGACAACAGCCAAAGCAGTGACTCACAAGTAGTGGTTTCACATGACGCTGATGCTGCTGAGGCTAGGGATCATCCAGTCACTGATCAGGACAATTTCTTTGATATTGTGAATGACATACCTGACCACTCAGATGATTCAGATTCAGCTTTGCAGCGGCACAAGAAATACAGCAAGCAGCATAAAAGCAGACGAAAAAAGAAGCATCACAAAAAGCATAAGAAGGACAGAGTCCAGTACATGGTCAATGCAACTGCAATTTCAGATGCGCCCAGATTCAAGCACAGGGGATTGCTGCTGGATACATCCCGCCACTTTCTGCCTGTCCAAAACATCAAGGTGCTCAATCTGCCACTCAGTCTGCTGTATCTTGTGTGTGTAGTCTTGTGTGCTGTGTCTTGTATGCTGTGTCTTATATGTAGTGTCTTATGTGTCAGATCTTGTATGCTGGGTCTTGTATGCTATGCTGTGTCTTGTGCATTGGGTCTTGTATGCGGTGTCTTGTATGGACTCCGGCAATCATCTTTTGTCCATCTGTGTGAAGAAGGCATTACACATCCCTCCCAATGATGTGATGCACCACATGGTGTGAGTACGTGTGCTAGTGTGTGCTAGTGTGTGCTAGTCTGTGCTAGTGTGTGCTAGACACACTACGACCATCCTGTACAAATTATGACCATCCTGTGAGGTTACGTGCAACAATTTCAGCATCCCGCATCAAAGCCTCGCTGCACATTTGCATCACCATTGTTCATTGTTTTCTGTGCATTGACAATCATTCATGCATTTCTCACACATGCATGTACAAGAGTAAGATTTTATGCGCCGGCGGCAGCAGCATCTTGGTGCAATGGATATTCGCAAAGATGCATGTCTCCTGTCATCACAAGGTTGCATCCTGTTACAGCTGCAAGTAAGCCGACACAAGTGCAGGACCATCTTGATGCCATGATTGACATCTACAAAGATGCATGTCTCCTGTTGTCACAAAGTTGCAGCCTATCACAGCTGCAAACAAGCAAGTATACTTATGTATATACAAATGCAGGACCATCTCGATGCCATGGCTTGGGCCAAGATGAACGTGTTCCATTGGCACATTGTTGATGACCAGAGCTTCCCCTTTGAGAGTCACCACCTGCCCGGTCTGTCAGCAGACGGTGCATTCTCTGCAAAGCATGTCTATGACAAGCAGGATGTGGCCGATATCATTGCATATGCCAAGGACAGAGGAATCCGAGTCATTCCAGAGTTTGACACTCCAGGTATGATGATCTGTGTCTATGTACACAGAATGCCTGTCATTCACCTT
>JAABUK010002196.1_pt1 | contig 35497 bp, 37 predicted proteins | sample 5559141 | NCBI WGS metagenome assembly JAABUK01 (sample SAMN10711869, study PRJNA513367) | rock metagenome | isolation source: Antarctica rocks | place: Antarctica: Victoria Land, Pudding Butte nord | collected 2016-01-03
GCTAGCATCGAAGTTAGTACTAGCAAGTGCTACGATGTCATCTCTAAAGAGATGCAGATAAAGAGACTGCGCGAAAGAATTGAATTTGCAGTCAATCAGCTAAGACAAGCAATATCAGAACAGAAAAAGACTATAAGTCATAGCTTAATCTACATTCGAAGAGCATGCAACGAAAGCATAGAAAACTCAATTCAAAAGCAAATTGATCGACTTCAAAGTCAAACAAACAACAAACTGAAGTCTTTGCTCATATACACAGAACGACAGCAACGTTTTTGCGCACACGCTGCAACTCATATACATCACACATACACATACTGCGAAGGCACGACTCAGCTTTTGCGCACATAAAGACAGATCTGATGCAGTAAATCGATTGATATTTCGCATTTTCAGATCGATTTACACGCAGCGCAATCACATACAGAGCAGTAACAGCGCTTTATTCACACGTTGAACTCATATACAATATACATACACATACTGCAAAGGTATGATTCAGCTTTTGCACATCTACAGACTTGCATGATGCAGTAAATCGATCGATTTTTCGCTTTATCAGATCAATTTACATGCATCGCAATCACATACACTGCAAAGAAATGACAAAATCTTTGCTCATATACACAAAACAACAGCAACGTCTCTGCGCATGTGCTGTAATTAATATACAACATTCACACAGTTATTGCAAAGACACAACTCGACTTTTGCATACATACACATCTGTGCAACGCAGTAAATTAATTAATTTCGATTTTCTGATCAATTTACATATGTTGCAAATATATACATTGTGAAAACATGACACAGTCTTTGCTCATATACACAGAACGACAGCAACGTCTTTGCGCACACGCTGCAACTAATATACGACATTTACACAGTCATTGCAAAGGCACGATTCAGCTTTTGCGCATATACACATCGATGCAATGCAGTAAATCGATCGATTTTTCGATTTTCTGAGCGATTTACATGCGTCGCAAATACATACATTGCAAAGACACGACACAGTCTTTGCTCATATACACAGAACGACAGCAACGTCTTTGCGCACACGCTGCAACTAATATACGACATTCACACAGTTACTGTGAAAGCATGACTCAGCTTTTGCACACATACACATCTGTGCGACGCAATAAATCGATCAATTTTTCGATTTTCTGATTGATTTACATGCATCGCAAATACAGAGATCAAAACTCATCTAGACTGATTGCGTCAAGTCGAGTCATCGAGGTCGAGTCGAGTTTTCAACTCGTCAAGACTCGATTCAAGTCAGAATTCTTGACTTGAGTATTCGAGTCGAGTTAGAATTCTTGACCTGAGTATTTGAGCTGAGTCAGAAGATTGAAACCGAGTATTGACTTGAAATATTCGATTCGACTCGTCAAGACATGAAGCGAAGTACTACTAATATCTATCTGAGTGTCTGATAATGCAACAGAGTAATGCAATTGATTGAAGAAAATTCATGCTTGTTCATTTACTACTGCTAATCTGAGATCACTATTATCTCATCATTCTTCTTCTTCTTCTTTTTCTTCTTCTCGTACTTCTTCTTGTACTTCTTCTTGTACTTCTTCTCGTTCTCAATCATATCTGCATCATCATTTCTCTTGCTAAATTTCACCTTCTTGCCATCGTCGTCAATCTCAATGATATTATCAGATTCATCATCTGATGAATCTAGTGAATTAACTATCTTTCGATCAACCGCATTTTTTTCATTCGAAAATGCGCTCATGAATTTGTCAAATTCTTGTATGACATCTGAATCGTTCATCGCCTTCAATTCATTCAATTCTTCGTGATGTAAAATGCGTTGCTGAATTAGTTCAATAGTAGATATCATGTATCTTGACATGTTTTTCTCAAGTTCATCTTGTTGTACAATAGTTTAATGCATACATTAGTCTTGTCTTTCACATCAAACACAGTACATACATCAACAGTAGAAGTAGTATTGAACATCGTCTTCATGACTATCGCTTCAAGCTTCGCTCGCTTCGCAGTCTTCTTCTTTCTTGCCTTCTTCATCAAATTCATCTCAAAACATTGAGCTATTATACAATCAGCTTTTGAAACACATATGCATTACTCAAATGAATTATCATGCAAACTCTTTTTCACTCAATCATTCGTGATCATATCTTGCATATTGTTCTTCATTTTTACCTGCTTCGCTTTGATGACTTCTTGATAAACGCTGATGCTTCTTAATTTGATGAGTTGTTTATATAAAATCACTTGATCTGCACTTTGTTTGATATAAAGAGTTTTCTGATCTTCATTTCATTTCATCGCATGATTTCTACTTGCAATTGACTGCGACTTGATTGATAGGTTGAACATTCTGCGATTTTGATTAGTCTCAATGATAATGCATATAGATAATGCATAACAATTTTCTTACTTAATAATGATGTTGAAGTACTTTTTCTAATGAACTTAGTCACAATAGATGAGTGCAATGAATAGATGTGAGGCATAGAACAAGTTAGAGTTAGAATAAACGTTGAGCGTAGATAAAGTTAGAATTAGAATAGATGTGAGATGAGATGTAGATAAAATTAGAGTTAGAACTGAATGTTAGAATTTATTCATCATCTTAAAGCTGCGATTAACACATTCATCATATTAGTGCTAATATCAAAACATTCATCATATTGATTCTACTATAAACACAGTCAACAGTCATCATCTTTTGTTTACACATCATCTCTTGTTTACATCGTACTTCACTTTACTTTCACTCAACTTGATAGTATCAAATTTTCAAATCGTTGTCAGTTAATATACATCATGACTTGTTGCAAGCAAACAGATAATGCATTTAGATAATGCATTTCTTGTTGCGCATTGCTGACAGACTTGATTTAGAACGAAAGTCTAAAGACGCATCATGTGATGGTTTGAAAATCTCAACTCGTGATGATATGACATCAGATAATTGAATCACGAACGAATCAAGAGCAGACTTGAAGACTTTATCTGAAAGCAAGATCAATAAAGTTGAGAAGATAATGCAAACAGATAATGCATCAAGCTATCAACAGTTAATTTATCGCGACAGTCAAAGAGAAAATGAAAGTCAGAAATCGTTGCACTTCGAGAGATACGTTGTTATCAGAGAGATGCGAATTTGTTGATATTGAAGATCTCATTTGAAAGAGTAGTTCGCGAAATCATGCAGAATGAGACTGATACAAACAAGATGAGTCAGAAAATGAGCGATGCGAACTATAAAATTCAGACTTCAACACTGCTTGCTCTTCAGAAGATCACAAAAGCGTTTTTATGTGAATTTCTTGTCAGTAAGTGCATTACTCATTTGCATTATTCTTGATGTTTTACAACACTTACTGATATCATGCTTTACATATGCAGATAGCAATCTTCTTGCTATTCATGTCAAGCGAGTAATCATTCAGCAAAGAAATTTGATACTCATGAAGACTTTGATGCGCAATCTCGAGATTCAGTTGAGTCATGAATAGAAATAGCATTCGTGATAACTTGATCAAATCAAGCTATCTAGCATAGCAATACACTCTATGAACTGCATTATCTCTTTGCATTACCTCGTAAGTGTGTTATCATACTACATACATTAACAATGCAAAAGCAACTTCAAATGAAATGATATTGAACATTTAAACATTAATAGAACGTAAAACATTCTGCAAATCTGTCTTGAAAGAATCATCAGATTCATTAATCGCGTTATCTTCATCTTCTTCTCTGTGATAAATATTTCATGCTTTAATGATAGTCTTCTCAGAATTCAAGTTCATGATACGATTATAATACTTGAGAAGCATTATCTATTCAACTGATTCTGAAGTCATTTGTGATCAATTTCATCAACAAACTCTTCTTGCAAGACTGAATGTTTATTCAATATCTACAGAGAATATTGAACATGAAAGAACATTCTTAGTCATTTGAGTTAATCTTGAATAGTTTAAGACGTTGTTTCTTCAATACTTTCATGTTGAAAACTTCTCGACAATAGCATCAGTGTGAAGATATCAATCATCTTCACTAACAGATACAGAGCGACGTTGAGTTCTTTGAAGAAGAGTTTGTGTAATCATCATAATAGACTATAGCATTGTTAACAAATGATCAATTGCATTATCATATTGCATTATCTGATCAACATCACTAGTCACTTGCACTTTGACTTCTGCAGTTGTAGTTTTCTCTTCATAATGATGATGAAAATAGTTCTTGAACTCTTTTCTGTACTTGTCGTAATAAAAATGAGAATTGTTCTCATTTGCGTCTCAATCTTGATACAAATTCAGCTTTTGAGTAGAATCTAAAATCATAGCGAGATTGTATATCAGTTCATCTTTGCTCTTCGTCTTGAAATAGTACTTTGCAAGCTTGTTAGAAGCTAGTGTTAGAAGTCAGCATAAAGTGAGTCATATGAGTGTAATGTAACGAGTATATAAATGCTAAGAAAGAAAAGTATCTAGAAGGAAAGAGTCGACTATCTATATAACTCAGAAGAACATAAGCTAACTCTGAATAGAGTTGACTTTGAAACAAGTCTATGCTCTAGCGACGAGCGATCAACGATAGTTCTCAGAATAGTCATCAACATAATCATCAACATAGATGACAGCTAGAATCGTAACATTACTTCTTTTCTTTAATGATTCATGTTTGCATGAATGTATTTTCTTAGTCTTGTGTAGAATCAAAATGCCTATTGTAGCAGACTCACTATGCAAGGTAGAAGTGTCATTGAAGTAGACTCACTAGTTGCATGTAAACGAGTCAACAGATCGATTCACTGATAGGTAGAGCGATGTGAGTAGGTAGATTATTGCATTGACAAAAAATGTCATTGAAGCAGGCTCACTAGTTGCATGTGAACTGGTAGGCGAATCGATTCACTGATAGATAGAGCGATGAGAAAGTCATTGCATTGACGATGTCATTGAAGCAGACTCACTAGTTGAACAGAAACTCGAGGTAGATTGATTCACTGATAGATAGAGCGATGTGAGTAGATAGATCATTGCATTGATCATGTCATTGAAGCAAACTCACTTCTGATTCAGACTTACTACATAGTAGAGCTTGTTTCGTTTGTTGATCAACTCAATCAAGAGATCAATAATTGTTTATCTTTGTAGCAAACTCACTTCAAGTGTCGTTCAAGCAGACTAACTATTGAGTGACTGACTCTGTCAACGAGATCAATCGTTATCTGTTCTTGTAGCAGACTCACTATCGAACGTGTCATTAAAGCAGACTCACTAGTTGCACGTGAACTGGTAGGCGAATCGATTCACTGATAGGTAAAGCGATGAGAAGATCATCGCATTGATGATGTCATTGAAGCAGACTCACTGAGAGTTTGCTTCTCAAGATAGAGACTTCACGCAGTTTTATGACTGATCTTGTTTGATTGTTCAACAAATTCGAAAAATTTCTTGTGAATCTGAATGAACGGTTAATTCGCTGATCTTTGACCTAGTTGAATGATTTCAATCGTTTGTTTATACTCGCTGATCAGTGCACGAGTGAAGAAAGATGAGTGCTGCTGCATGAACGCAAGTCGCTAGATCAAAGTCAATAGAGAGTTGAAAAACTACTAGCAGAAGCACTTGAAGAAATCGATGCAGATTATTTCACTTCGTCTGTAATGAAGAAGCATTTATATAATGTTAGAAATCAGCATAGAGCGAGTCATATAAATGTAATGTAACGAGTATATAAATGCTAAGAAAGAAAAGTATCTAGAAGAAAAGAATTGACTATCTATATAACTCAGAAGAACATAAGCTAACTCTGAATAGAGTTGACTTCGAAACAAGTCTATGTTCTAGCGACGAGCAATCGATGATAGCTCTCAGAATAGTCATTAACATAGTCATCAACATAAATGATAGTTAGAATCATAACAGCTAGTTCGCAAGCTTGAAGAACAAGTGCTTGTGAAGTACATGCATTATCACGTACTATCATCTCAATAACATTGAGATGATTGAAAAGAGCATCAAACATTTGAAATTCTAAATGTATGTCAACATTGATGATTCTAGATACAATCAGAGTTAGCTCATAGAAAGAATTTAACATGTTGTCAATAAGCAATACTAGTGATCATTCATTCTTCTTTAATCAAATAGCTTGAATCTTTGCATCTGTCAAGAATTTCTCGACTCATATATCAATCATGTCGCGTAGTTGATATGCACATTGAAGCATCAAATAAATAGAGTTTCAGCGAATGCAAATGTCTTGTATTAATTTTCAAGATCTTGTGACTTAAAGCTTTAGAAAGCGAAGCTTTTGTTGAGAAGAACTGTTGATGATAATAGTAAAAGCGCGAATCTGTTTCACTGATTAGTAAATGCATTATCTTTTTGCATTATCAACTTGATAAATATCTTCTTGACAACAGTGCAAAGATTATTGCTTGTGATTACATTCTTGACTTGATCATCATTTAATGACACAGCGAAATTGTCATTCAAAGTCTCTGATTCAATAGCTCTGATAAACTCTTGAGTCACTAGATTGATGATATGAGTTATACAAGATATCGAGTTTTGTGCTCTATTTCATGAAATGTTGCATCGACTGAGCGCTCTTTCAAGCTTCTTCTTTAGAGTGTCATTGTTGCTTGCATTATCAATAACAACATCAAAAAGCTTGTTTTTAATGTTGTATGTATTCAAAATCTTGAACAGCTCTTGCATCAAATGATGATCAGTATGCTCAACTTGAAGAGGCGTAAATTCAATGAAATGTTCATGATATTGAAATGTAGCATTCATTCAATATATCAAAACTCTCAGATAAGCGACTTTTTGAGAACTAGATCATGCATTCAACGCAATAAAAATCTGTCGTGACTCTTTTAAGTCTTGCTTTATCTTTGCACGAATTTCATCATATTTCAAGAAAATCATGCTTGACAATTTAGTGCAATAAACGAGAGTAATCTCTGAACGAAGCATTTGTAGTAACTGTCGAAAATGCTCGTTTTCAATGGTTCAAAAAGACAAATTCAGTGCAACGAAAATCTTGCACAATATCTTTTCTCAATTCTGTTGATTGAATTAAGATGATAAGTTGATATGACTTTTCTTCTATAAACGCGTCAACTTTGCATTATTTATTTGCATTATCATATTGAACTTACACGACTGAAAGATATCTTCATCTGTGAAAGAGAGTTGAGTCGTTTTCATTCAAATCATTTCATGCAAGCATTTGTCTTGAGATGCTTGATCATATTGATTGTACTAGATTCATCAATAGCTGTAGAATGATCTAGAATTTTAAGACAATTCTTGCATGAAATCTTAGAATATTTTTTCAACGTCAAGATCATTTGAATAAACTTGTTTCAGATGCTGAATTGTTTATTTACTTCAACCTTCTTGATTCAAAGTGAATTACCTATCTTTTTTTGAGTCTTGTTGATGACACTTTCGTCAACAGACGTCTGTAATCATCATTGTTGAAATTGAGCATTGATATCAGCACTTCACTCAACATACTGATTATTCTCTCTTAATATTAAAAGAGAAGTATCGCGATGAATTTTATTCATCGCTTCTTGAAGAGTTTGTTTCTTTTCGACGAAAGCATGATTGATGTTTCGTGAATCTTGACTTGCGAATTCATTAGAATGAAGACTACTGAAAGTAGATGAATGAACAATCGAGAAATTAAACGCTTTCTCGATTGAAGATCTTGACAATTCATTAGAATTATCAGAATTAAACATCATACAATATATTTTATTGATAATGCAACAAGATAATGCACACAATGAGAAGAGAAATAAATTCGTTTGTTGCATGAAAGTCTTTCAAATATAATGACGTAATAGATTCAAAAATAGTAAATCTTGACATTTGATGTCATTTTCGATTGCTTGATGAGTTGAATCGAGAATTTGAATCAAACTCTGATTCAAGATCAATATCAAGTTGAGTCAGAAGATTGATATCGAGTAATCGAGTCGAGTTAGAAGATTGATATCGAGTAATCGAGTTAAGTCAGAATGTAGATATGAAAACTCAACTTGATGATCAGTCTAAACTCATTTAGCTCGCTTAGCTTGATAATCATACAACGAACTTAAAAGCTTACGTCAAAGTGATCAGCTTTCATTTACATAGATCAAAGCTCATTTAGCTCGCGTAGCTTAATGATCATACAGACAAGTTGAAAGCTTACGTTGAAGTGATCAGCTTTCACAATCTTGAGTTGTTTATATGATCACTTGATTATATAAACAGCTCACACGCTTATTTGCACAAACTATCAATATGATTGATCAATGAAAAGATACACTGCAGCGATTTTGACTAGATTACATGTAATTTAGCATACATACAGCGTCTAGATAGTGTCATAGTCATAGACTGCATGCACTTAATGAAGAAATAAAAAAAAAATCTACGAATACTGCAGTACAACATCAGAAAATCATTGAAAATTCAGAAATCATTTCTAATCAACAGAGAAGTTCGTGATTTTGACATTGTAGTCATACAGAAGCAGAATCACAACATTAACAACATTCAATCATTTAACTCAGCTCACAACTTCTTTTATCTAGTGAAAAACACATCATCACAATCAAGAACATGCATATATGTGAATAAACACTTAAGACTCAATCAATGAATGATAGAAACAGCTGAGTTAAACATCTGCTTGATCAGAATATTAACTCACAACACAGATGATGAAACGCAGACGTTGCAACTTATAAACATTTACAATTCATGTCACTGTTCTCTACATCTATAAAGAGATCTTCAATCATTTCTCGCTTAAGCGAGCTACTCAAAGATGACTGCAAACAACTGATTGTAAGAGATTTCAACCTACATCACTCTCATTGAGAGAAATGAAGATGCTTCACTCAACATGCAATGATTGACAGTTTACTTGACATCATTACTAACACTAAGCTGAAATTATTGCTGAAATCAGACACTATTACTTGCAAGACTCACAATCAGTTTACAACTATTGATTTAGTCTTTAACAGCGAGAAAATACAGTTCATGACATGCAAGTGCAAGATATGCATTGATTTGCATCAAGAATTGAATCATCTTTCAATTGTCACAGAACTTTGTCTATAAACAACATCAGTACAGTCTTCAACTCAATGACTATAAAAGAAAATGAACACAGAAGCATTGAGCGCGTATCTGCATATGCATCTTTCGTCAAATCGTTCTTTGAACAGCAAGACAATGATGAATGAAAGAGTGTGCAAAGTTATCAAGATGTTACAGAAGATCATTGAGAAATTTATTTTCTTGACAAAGTCATCAAGTTAAGTAAAGAACTTCTGAAATTTAAACTGCTCAGAAATAGTAATGAAATCAAGACGACTGCAAATTATATGAAAAACACAAAGCATATTAGATGCGTGAAATAAATATCTGAAACATAATGATCATAAAAACAAGATCATTTGACAAGCAAAATGCGCACATTTCAGATCACAAATGCATGAGCTGAGCAATGCACTTAAGTCAATATGATGCTTCGCAAAATGAGTCAGAATCGAAAGTCAGCTATCTAAAAAACTTTCTCAGTTTTCGTCATTGAAGTGAAGTGACATTGATCAAATGACAATGACATTCAAGAAAAAAATTGAAATATTGCAAGAAAAATTCTTTCTCTTACTTTCTCAGATAAACATTAACAACATCACAGACTCATTTATACTTTTGACAATGTTATTTAACTTATGCATCTCAAAAGATGAAGTGAGACAAACAATCAAAAGAGTAAAAGCAGACAAAGCATCAAATATTTCAGACATTTTGAACAAAATGTTGCAAACAGATCTTGCAAAACTGATCTTGATACTGATGAGTTTATTCAACGCATGTGTAACATACAGATATCATTCAAAGCAGTTCAAAAAGACTCAAATGATAGTACTATGCAAATCAAAGAAAAGCAATTATACTGATTCAAAAACATATCAACTCATTACTTTGCTTGATATCATGAGAAAAGCTTTGAAGTCAATCATGATTAAAAGACTGAGCAATATAACTGAGATTCATCACATGCTATCTGATGCTTAAATGAAAGCGAGACACAAGTGATTTGTGATCTCGACATTAAATTTATTAGTAAATCAGATTCACACAATATGAGACTGCAAAATAAAATATGTAGCATTCATGCTAAGTTTAAATGTCATTGAAGCATTCAATCAAGTCTTGCATGTCAGACTTCTGCATATTCTAAAAATGAAAAGAACTTCAGATTACATAGTTGAATGAGCATGCAGCTTTCTTGAAAATCAAGAAACATCACTGAGATTTAATGAATAAACAAGTGACATGCGCAAGATAAATGCAAACATATCACAAAGATTTCTCATTTCATTGATTTTCTTTCTATTCTTCAACGTAAGTTTGATTAAGAAGTGCAAAACACTGAAAATTAAGAATGAAGTACTCAACTTTATAAATGACATTAACGTTCTAACATATAATAGATTCATTGAAGAAATTTGCAAAACATTGAGCAGAGTGCATGATGTCTGTGCAAAATGAGTTCACATTCATGATACAACATTTGCATCAGAAAAGTATGAATTTACACACTTCATCAGAAAATTAAAGAAATTTAACATGATGACTAGTATACAAATAGAAAGCTCAGTTATTAAGTTAAAATCAGATGTGCAAGTTTTAAAAGTACAACTGAACACAAAATTGCAATGAGATACACATCTTTGTCAAATCGAAGCAAATCACGTCACATGAATGCTAACATTTAGTTAATTTGAAGTCTTCATATGAGAAGTAATCTTCACAAAAGCAAGACAAATATATTCAGCAGTAGTAAAATCAGAAATTGCATTTGAAGCATCAGTCTGACATCAGCAAGAAAAAGAGAGAAAGCTGTTAAACAAAGAATGCAAACTTGAAACATTACAGAATCAGACTTTGCATCACGTTGTAAAGATGTTCAAAAGAGTAAGCATTGAAACTCTGAAAGCAGAAATGTACACAAGTTTATTGCATGTTCATTTGAACATGCTGCAAGACAAAATCACATTACATAGTTAAGTCAACAATCATACGCAGAAAATCAAATAAACATGCAAACTGATACATGCTCATCTGATGAATGTCAATTGCATCATCTTTTGCTTTCTCATCATCAAGAAAGTGATGCTTCTGAACAACTTAATTCAAGAAGATGTGAAAATACAGTCAAGATGCAAGTGATTAACTCTCGCTGCAATGATTTCAACTAGTGACAGCATTGCAATAGCACAGTATTACAGAAGTCAATGAAAGCAACAATAAAAGAAATATAGAAAATGCATTGTAGATGTTTACATCATCTCGACACAAAGATTGCATCTGTTCAACAAGATGATAAAGATGCAAAACAATTTTCAGAAGATTGAAAGTACTTTCATTACTTACATCAAAATTGAATGCATAGATTTGAATGTTTATTTGCACTTCAAAAATGTTTCAGATGCAAATAATATATAATGCAACTGTGACTGAAATCATCAAATGATGAAACATGTATTCATGCATTGCTTAAACTGATTGCATCTGCGATCAAGAATGTTACAAGACATCAACTTCTTGAATTATTAAATAATCATCACTATCACGAAAAGTTTCAGAGCAATTGCAAGAATGATGATGAAAACGAAGCTTCTGAAGCAATTTAAAGTGATTGAGTCACTCATTCTTTAACATGCAATCAACGCGAACTAATTTGATACATAGTCTCATAATGATAGTTTTGACTGCGTGAAGCAATCATATAAACAGCGAGTGATTTTCTACCTCAGAAAGTTTTGTTCACTTGATATAAATAGCATAAAGTTTCTCATGAGTCAACTTAATCAATGTCACAAGAATGTATGAATTTATTATTATTATTATTATTATAGTTATAAACTGCATGCATTTAATGAAGAAATAAAAAAAATGCGCATGCTACAAGCAATCTGCACACAGATGAGAAAGTTAAATAAAATTCAAAACTACAAGAAAAATCGCTTATAAAAATCATTTGATTCAGTATTTTATTATTATAATAATAAGAATTAAAACAGAACATTCTTGTGTTTGATCTGTTGAAGATGATTAGCAGAAAGAACTCAAATCATAAACATTCTTTAAATTTACATGCTAACTACATATAAATCTTGTTAAGACTGTGTGTCTGTTACTACAACATAAGTAACTCACAAGACTTGTTAAGTTTGACATAAGCAAACTTAAAAGTCTCATTAATATTGTTTAATAAATGTTCAGACACAGACATTCTATATGTAAATGATATGCTGATGAGAAAACTTTGTTAAAAGAAGAGAAACATAAGCAAATTAGTAAAGAATGATTGAATTATACTGTCTAATTAAAAGTGTAGCATATGAACATTTCTGCAAAACATAATTGATTTGCATGAGAAAAATCTTTACAGATAATATAAAACAGATGAGTTGCATGCTTTCAAGCAAAGCGAGCATCTGCAAAACATAATATACAATGATGATAATTGTTGATCTTGAGAATTTCATCTTTTCACTGAACTTTGACTCTTGAATGTCTTGATGATAAAATCAACTTCTAGTTAAAAATATCATTTGTATAACTTAAGAGAACAGTAATGCATGTTGATGTGATTAAAGAAGAAATCAACTGCAATACATATGCATATTGCAAATGAAACATCTGTAATTCATGCTTAAAAAGTAAACTGTTGAAATTTAAGCAGTGAGAAATCTCATTCATCTTAAACTGTGAATCTGTTACAAGAAAACTCTTTGAGTAATCTCTTGAGTTTAAGAAAGAAATCAGCATAAAGATTGTGCTTTATGTATGTTGCATGCAACGTATACAACATATTTTCAATAAATAAATGTTAACAACATTTTAAATTCATTCATATTTTTAACAGTATCATCAAATTCACGCATTTCAAAGAACAAGATGAAGTGAGCAATCAGATGAATAAAAGTAAACAAAGCATCAGACGTTTCTGAAATCTTAAACAAAGCACTTTAAGCAAATCTCACAGAACTGATCTCAGTGTTGACGAGTTTATTCAACGCATGCGTGATAAACAAATATCACTTGAAGCAGTTCAAAAAAGCTCAAACAATAGTATTATGCAAATCAAAGAAAAGCAATTACATTGACTTGAAGACATATTAACTTATTGCTCTGCTTGATATCATGAGCAAAGCTTTAAAGTCAATTATGATCAAAAGACTGAGTGACATAGCTGAAACTCATCACATGCTTTTGAATGCTCAAATAAAAATGAGATGCAAGCAATTCATGATCTTGATGTTAAATTTACTAGTAGATCAAGTTTACATCATGTAAGACTGCAAAATCAAGTACGTGATCTTCATGCTAAGTTTAAACATCATTAAAGCATTTGATCAAGTCTTGCACATTAGACTGCTGCATATGCTGAAAATGAGAAGAACATTGAGCTATATAATCAAATGAGCACACAGCTTTCTAAAGAACAGAAAGACATTGCTGATATTCAATAAGCAAACAAGCACTATGTGCAAGATAAACGCAGACATATCTCAAGAATCTTTTATTTCATCAATTCTCTTTCTATTTTTTCATATAAGTTTAATTGAAAAATGCAAAGCATTGAGAATCAAAATCAAAGTGCTCAACTTTGTAAATGACATTAACATTCTAGCATATGACAAATTCATTGAAGAAATTTGTAAAACATTAAGCAAAATATATGACATTTGCGCGAAGTGAGTTTGAACTCATGATGCAACGTTTGCATCAGAAAAATATGAATTCACACATTTCACTAGAAAATTGAGAAAATTCAACATGATGACTAGCATACAAATAGAAAGCTCAATGATTAAGTCAAAGTCAGATGTGCAAGTTTTAAAGATTCAACTGAACATGAAACTGCAATGAGATGCATATCTTTGACAGATAGAAGTAAGTCACGTCACAAGAATGTTTGCGCTTAATCATTTAAAAGTCTTTACATAAAAGATAATTTTCACAAAAGCGAAACAAGTGTACTCAGCTGTAATGAGATCAAAAATTGCATTCAAAGCATCAGTCTGACATCAGCGTGACAAAGAGAAAAAACTGTCAGACAAGAAATGCAGACTAGAAACTCTGCAAAATCAGACTTTATATCATGTTGCAAAAGTGTTCAAAAGAGTAAGCATTGAAACGCTAAAGATCGAAATGTACATAAGTTTGCTGCATGTTCACTTGAACATGCTGCAGAATAAAGTCACATTACACAGTTGAGTCAACGACAGAACACAAGAGACTAAATGAGCATGCAAACTTATACACGTTCAATTGATGAGAATTAATTGTCTCATCTTTCGCTTTTCTGTCATCAAGAAAATAATGCTTCTGAACACATTTATTCAAGAAGATGCAAGAATGCAGTTTAAATGCAAATGATTTAATCTTTCTATGATGATCTCAATAAATGATAGCATTATATCACAAAGATCAATGAAAGCAATGATGAGAAAAATACAAGAAATGCATCGCAAACATCAATGCAATTTCAGCACAAAGATTTTATTTATTCAACAAGATGATAAAGATGCGTGATGATTTTCAGAAAGTTGAAAGCATTCTTGTAATTTATATCAGAATTGAATGCATAAATTTTAACATTTATCTGCATTCAAGAAATGTTTCAAGCATGAATAGCTTGCAATGCAACTGCGAACAAAGTCATCAGACAGCGAAGCATATATTCATGCATTGCTTGAACTGAACGCATCTGCGATCAAGAATGCTATGCAATGTCAACTTCTTAAACTATTGAATAATTGTTGTGATCACGAAAGATTTCAGAGCAGCAGCAAGAATGATGATGAAAACAGAGTTTCTGAAGCAATTTAAAATGACTAGAACATTCATTCTTTAACATGCAATCAACGTGAATAAATTTGATACATAGTTTTAATCTTGTTGTTTCAACTGCGTGAAGCAGTCGTATAAATAGCAAGTGATTTTCTACCTCAGAGAATTTTGTTCACTCAACATACATAACATAAAGTTCTTCATGAGTTGATTTAATCAATGTCACAAGAATGTATGAATTTATTATTATTATTATTATTATTATTATCATGAATTCACTCTTTATGTTTTCTGATGATTTTGTCATGATACTTCTTCAAAAACATTGAGAATCTTTGCTTTTGTAAAATAATCTCATGAAAACTTTATTTCATCTTCATTAACATTATAAAGACAATGTGTAGATTATTCAAATTCTTCATGAAAACTTAAGTGAAAGCTTGATAACTTTTCTTCATTGTTTCAATAATTTTCAAAATTTCAATCTTTAATTGAATAATTTTTACTTTTGTTTCTTTTGCAGTTCATTGCATCAAAGCATTGCTTAAGTCAGCTGTTCATTAATATTAAGAAAGAATTCATCTTTTACTTCTTTGCTTTCTAATTTCATTATATGATGTTTGTTTTCTAATATAGTGTTTTGCAAGATTAAAACATCATCATTGCAACTTTGTTGCAATCATGTTGCTGTTATCATGCTTGAATATCAAATCATCATCTTTAAGAAAAGTTTGAAATAATTAGAACTGTGATGATTGAGTTTACTAAATAAATAAATGAGACTTGTAAAAGTGATATGACAATGTGATATTCTAAGCAGACACAGAATGAGTATATATTATGATAAAGTTAATTATTAAGAAGTTCTTAATAACTTGAGAGAATTGATCAACTATAAAGAGTTTGTCAAGCATTATTAAGTTGAACACGACATAATTCATGACATATTAAGTCAAAGATATGACGTGATCTAAATGATGTCTTGACAAAGTCACAAAGTCTCAAAGTTAACTCAGATTTGATCTTCAATTCAGCTCTTGACTTTAGTCTCTGATTTAATCTTTATGTATCAATTCATCATGACAATTGAGTTGAATTCAAAATGTCAACTTGAAACTTAACTCAATAATCAGTTTAAGTGCATCTAGTTTTGAAGAAGCTAGATTTTATTTACTTCGTTTGAGATTCTGAGACAAATGATTTGAGCATTAATGAAATCACTTACTCATATAAATGAAATTCTCACGCAAACAAGGTTTTCGCGCACGCTAGTACAGAATACGTAAAGCGAATTTTTATTTTTTAATTCTTTTTATTTTCAAATGCTTCATTATTTTGAATGTCAATCACATCATCATGAAGAAGCATTTAAAGTCAATCAATCAAAAGCATCTTCAATTAACTATTACAATTTATTAGAATAATGTATTCAAGCTTTCACTTCAAAAGATTACTCATCAGCATGACATCATGAAATTTACACTTCAAGAACATATCAACAATTCTGAATCTTCTCAGATTTTTCATCAGTAATATCAGTGACTCATCTTTGAACAAAAGAAAACTTTGACTGATTGAATATTACTTATGATCTTCTGAAACTGATCATCACAAGTCAATCAAATTCAATTCATGATAATGAAGTTACTTTAAAGTAGTTAACAGAATGATGATTTGAATATCAATTGAATACAAAGATTTCTACAACATCATACAAAGTTAACTTTCATGTTTAGTCAAGCATTGAATAAAGAGTGTGCTGCTACGCATAATAAAGAGCTGATCAATGATTGATTTGATTTATATACTCAAGTTCTTGAAGACTATGATTTACAATCTTCAAATATTTATAACATGAATGAAAAAGACTTCATCATGAAAATAGCAAGCAAATGCAGAGTCATATGTTTCAAAGAGCAACTATCAACAATGACTTAAGATGATAATTAAGAGTGAATCTCATTCATCAAGTGTGTAAATTTTAACAAAGTGATTTTATGAATTTAATTCATCTTTAAAGACAAGATGTATCTGAAGATTTAATTTAATGTTTTGAAGAATGTAAAAAATGTAGAAGAAGTAATAATAATAAATTCATACATTCTTGTGACATCAATTAAGTCGACTCATGAGAAACTTTATGCTATTTATATTGAGTGAACAAAACTCTCTGAGATAGAAAATCACTTGCTGTTTATACAACTGCTTCACGCAGTCAAAACTATTATTATGAGACTATGTATCAAATTAGTTCGCGTTGATTGCACGTTAAAGAATGAGTGACTCAATCACTTTAAATTGCTTTAAAAACTTTATTTTCATCATCATTCTTGCAGCTGCTTTGAAACTCTTCATGATAATAATGATTATTCAATAGTTTAAAAAGTTAACGTTTCATAACATTTTTGATCGCAGATGCAATCAGTTCAAGCAATGCATGAATACATGTTTCATCATTTGATGATTTCAATTGCAGTTGCATTGCATATTATTTGCATCTGAAACATTTTTGAAATGCAAATAAACATTCAGATTTATGTGTTTGATTCTGATGTAAATGATGAAAGTATTTTCAATTTTCTGAAAATCATTTTACATCTTTATCATTTTGTTGAACAGATGTGATCTTTGTATCAAGATGATGTGAACATCTGCAATGCATTTTCTATATTTCTCTCATCATTGCTTTCACTAACTTCTGTGATACTGTGCTATTGCAATGCTGTCACTAGTTAAAATCATCACAGCGAAAGTTAATCACTTATGTCTTAACTGTATTTTCACATCTTCTTGAATTAAATTTTTCAGAAGTGTCACTTTCTTGATGATAAAAGAGCGAGAAATGATGTAATTGACACTCATCAAATGAGCGTGTATCAGTTTGCATGCTTGTCTGATTTTCTGCATACAATCATTGACTTGACTGTGTAACATGATCTTGTCTTGCAGCATGTTCAAATGAACATGCAGCGAGCTTGTGTACATTTCTGCTTTCAAAGTCTCAATGCTTACTCTTTTGAACATCTTTGCAACGTGATGCAGAGTCTGATTTTGTAGTGTTTCAAGTTTGCATTCTTTATCTGACAGCTTTCTCTCTTTTTCTTGCTGATGTCAGACTGATGCTTCAAATGCAATTTCTGATTTTACTACTGCTGAGTATATTTGTCTTGCTTTTGTGAAGATTGCTTCTCATGTAAAGACTTTAAGTTGACTAAGTGCTAGCATTCATGTGACGTGATTCACTTCAATTTGATGAAGATGCGCACTTCATTGTAATTTCATGTTCAGTTGTACTTTCAGAACATGCACATCTGATTTCAACTTAATAATTGAGCTTTCTATTTATATGCTAATTATCATGTCAAATCTTTTTGATTTTCTGATAAAGTGCGTAAGTTCATACTTTTCTGATGCAAATGTTACATCATGAGTGCAAGCTCATTTTGCACAGATGTCATGCACTTTGCTTAGTGTTTTGCAAATTTCTTCAATGAATTTATCATATGCTAGAATGTTAATGTCATTTACAAAGTCAAGCACTTTAATCTTAATTCTCAATGTTTTGCACTTCTCAATCAGACTTACGTTGAAGAATAGAAAGAGAATCAATGAAATGAGAAATTTATGTGATATGTTTGCATTTATCTTGCGCATGTCACTCATTTATTTATCAAATTTCAGTAATGTTTCTCGATTTTTAAGAAAGTTGCATGCTCACTCAATTATGTAGTTTGAAGTTCTTTTCATTTTCAAAGTATGTAGAAGTCTGACATGTGAAACTTAATTGAATGCTTCGACAACGTTTAAACTTAGCATGAACATTATGTATTTGATTTTGCAGTCTCATATCATATGAATCTGATCTACTAGTAGATTTAATGTCGAGATCACAAATCACTTGCATCTCGCTTTCATTTGAGCATCAGATAGCATGTGATGAGTCTCAGCTATATTGCTCAGTCTTTTAGTCATGATTGACTTCAAAGCTTTTTTCATGATATCAAGCAAAGCAATAAGTTGATATGTCTTTGAATCAATATAATCGCTCTTCTTCAATTTGCATAGTACTATCATTTGAGTCTTTTTGAACTGCTTCAAATGATATCTGTGTATTACACATGCGTTAAATAAACTTGTCAGTATCAAGATCAGTTTTGCAAGATCTGTCTGCAGCGCTTTGTTTAAAATGTCTGAAACATTTGATGCTTTGTCTGCTTTTACTCTTTTGATTGTCTGTCTCACTTATGTAGAAGAAATAAAGAAAACTCACATAACTGTCAGCAATAATGAGTAAATCAGCAACAAAATTGATTTTGATTGACTTCAGAAATGCTTTGAATCTGAATTAGCAAAATGACAACAAGAAAAGTTTCATCTTTTAATAATTAATGAACATGTCTTTCATTTAACTAGCGAAGCAATCATGTTTTGCAAGAAGAATCACATTATTTTATTATATCTTTCTTCACATTCTATTAATTTGCTTCAATCTCTGAATGTAAAAGTCTTTCTATTATTAATCATCATTTACAAGTTGAAACTTAAAGCATTTACTTGATTGAATGCTGAATATTCAATTAACAAGTCAAATTTCATAAAATTGTATTTGCAAGCTTAAAAGATTGCTTTGATGATAAGCAACATACAGAGTGCTTGAGTTAAATTTGATTTAACACTTTTAGATTGTATTATTGTTCTATCAAAGCTTTCTATCATCATTAAATCTCGTTCTATCACTTCTTCAGATATTACAATTCAAAGCTCAAGCGATGTATCATTTTCAATATCATTCATCTCATTCAATGTTATTAAGATGAACATGCTCATGAATTAAATGATCAATAATGATGATTCTACTGCTAAAGCTTAAGCTTTAAAAAAGCTTGTTAAGACATGCAAATCTGTTTATGCTACGTTTGTTCTTCTTCAAAGTACTAATAAATATTTACTTCTAGCTGCTTATCATCAACATGAACATGTCACATGTTTCAGAAATCACTACATTGACGCTAGAATTCTGAATCTTGAGATCATTGAGAAGTGAAATCAGAAGATTAAAGACAAGACTTAAGAAAAATTTAATAAGTAAAATGACATGCTATTAAATTGATGACTAAAGAGTTTCATCATTACTGATTCTGAACTCTTTGCAGAATGTGTTTTTAAACAGCGAAATTCTATGAAAAAAGCTTCATCTGCATTCACTCTCTCATTATCTTCTTTATTTACAAGCTCAGCATAAACAAAGCTAGTTCAGTCAGCAAAGAAACAGTGAAAGCAAATTCAGAAGTTGAATTGAAACAATAGCATCATGAATCAAGTGACAACGTTGAATTCACTCATTCAAATCACTCACAGTGAAAGAACAATTAAATCTTCTTGAAATTATGTTTTTAAAAACATTACTGAAAGCTTTTTCAAAAGCTTCTTCATCAAAAACTTCTTCAAAAACTTTTTTAAAAGCTTCTTCATCAAAAATTTCTTCACAAGCTTTGTCATCAAAAACTTCTTCAAAAGTGTTATGAGCATATTAAGACTGATAAGACTGAACAAGATTGACTAGTCAAGATTTGACTCAGATTTGACTCAGATATGACTTAACTTCTTTTTCTTTCCCAACATTCTTTTCTTTCATCAACATCTTGTTCATCTACATCATATTCTTTTCATGTCACAAACATATTTCTTTCAAGTTTAGTGCAGTCTCTGAACATTACATAAATAAAAGTTTTTGTATCAATCTTCTTCTGTATTCTTAATATTCAGTTATAGCTATCTTTAAAGATCAAGCACTATCAATTCTGATCTTCATTGATTGTATCATTTAGACATGATTCTGACATTATATTAAGAATTTCGTTAATCACATGATACTGATCTCATTACTCATTCAACATACTTATCTAAACAGAATGAGTTTAAAGAAATTCATTTATCTGATGATCGATGACAATCAAAAGATAGAACAACATTAGAAGATTGAATAGAATCAACGATGAGACTGTTTGAATTGCTAGACTACTTATCACTCATTAAGTATGCAAAGTTCACTCAATTACAAGAATCATGATAAAGAATCTTCGTGAATTGCTCAAGAATCAAATTGATCGATAGATTCAATGATAAAGAATCTTCGTTGTTTGCTAAAGAATTAATCAATCAATCAACAAACAAATCTCATCTTCTTTGTTGAAGATTAAACATCATCTCATACATCTTTCTTTTTCAATTGTTGAGCATCGTCATTTGTTCAACTCTTTTTCAAACAAATTTCATCATGTCTAGTTGTTCATCTATTGAAGAGTGTTCTGAAGAATTTCAAAATCGTTTCTCTCAAATCTCTGATGCTGATTCATCGAAATCACGAACGAAATCATCAAGTGCTGCGTCATTCATTCATAAAAATGACAAATCATTCATTGAAATGATAATACTCTTCATGTTTTACGAAATCTGAAAGGCTCGAAGTCTAGTTCTTGATGAAGAAACAGATTAACTCTACGAGTTAAATAAACAACAAGAAGATGAAATCAAAAAGTTGAAGACTAAACTTCAAGCTAAAGAAAACACTTCTTCTGATTTTATTTACTCTGAGCGTTTTAGATCTCAAAAAATATCTGATTCTTCACTGTTTACTGATGAAAAGATCTCTATTTGAAAGAATTGATACGAAAAAATTCAGAATAAACTAGAGATCAACGTCAATCTCTTTTCTAATGAACGAGTCAAATTGAGCTATATACATTCTAGATTATTCAATGACGCAGCTGAGATCACTCAAGCTAGACGTGAACGCAGCTGTGTCAATCTTTATAAGATTGTCGACGATCTTTTGAAAGAGCTAGCTCAGTTGTTCGATGATTCAAATAAGAAAGTCAACTTTTGTAGAGAATACTACAATTTGATTCAAAAATCAAAGAAATTCAGCGAGTTTTATACTCAGTTTCAACGACTATCTTTCTATTTAGATTATCACGAAAAGCAATTGATCGTCGATTTAAAAGATAAAATCAACTCTCGTTTTCAATTCATTTGAGTAGATCAACTAGTTCAACCTGATTTTCTAAAAGAAATTCATTTCTATCTGATTCATTTGAATAATGATCAGCGAGTCATTCGAAAGATCAAGAACAAGATTAAACATGTTGATGATCTTTTCAAGACTATCTTTCATAAAGCAACTGTTATTACTCAACAGTCATTCAATCATTCAAAGCTTGATCATCTAAAGTTGTGTGACGCGATTTTAACTAGCGTCAAAGAAGCAGACATTCTAGTTGAAAGCTGTTTTGTATGTCATAAATCAGATCATAGTTCTAAAGAGTGTCTCGATTGATCTACTAGAATCAATGCAGTGAACAATGAATATGATCGCTTTGATTTTGATTTGAATTTCGATTCAAAAAACTAGTCATCTCTTCAAAAGTCACTGAAGAGATAGAAATTATATCTTTGTGCAAACTAGACGAAATTTTATCGAAAGAAAATTACTTTGAAAAGTCGTTTCTAATTGACACTCATCTCATCTCTCAGAATCAATCTTTCAGTCTTCGTTTTCTAATAGACAGTGATTCAGTTATTTACATGATCATACATTCTAATCTAGTCAATAAAGTATGCGAGAAACTGAGAATTCAACCTATATCACTGACAAAAGAGAAGCTAATAAGAGATTATGATGAAAAGATATCTAAGAAGATCATCACTCATAAAATTCTATTCAACCTCATCATCAAAAGTCATAAGAAATTGACTGTATCAATGTTAATAGCTGATATTGATCATCATGAAGTCATATTGAGTAAGTTCTGAATGAATAAAAACGAAATATTACTGAATATGCAAAACAACGTCATTGTTTTTTTGAATCAATTGAATACTTCTATTTCAGTTTTTTCGATCTCTCTCAATTCAAAGCACTCAAGTTGATCGTGATCATCTTCGCTTTCTTCAATCATTCAAACTAAGATTTTTATGATGCTCAAACGACTTGTTCAAAAAGAGTCATTCTCGATTCAAAGCATAAATGCAGCTTTGTTTAAAACATTATTGAATTGTTCAAAGAAGAACAAGATCAAAGTCTTTGCTCTATTCATGATGAACATCAATAGAAAAATCGCGTACAATACTCAGTGCGATTTGAACGCTTTAAACGTCTCTTCAATTGATGAAACGACTTGAAATTTGAAAGATATTAAAGCGAAGCTGTCATTGAAATATCATGAGTTTTTAAATGTTTTTGATTGAGCTCAATTGAATAAACTACTCTCTCATCGCTTCTATGATCATAAAATCAAGCTCATCAATGATTCAACGTTTTCTCGCTGTCAAGTCTATCAAATGTCTTCTGTCAAACTTCTGAAAGTAAAGAAGTACTTAAACGAGAATCTGTCGAAGAAATTCATCACTTCTAGTCAGACTCTCTATTTCTTTCTCGTTCTATTCATTCTCAAAGCAAATGAAGATCTTCGATTCTGCGTGAACTATCAAAAGCTAAATGTCATTTTCAAAAGAAATAAATATTCTTTATCGTTGATAAACGAGATCATTGATAAAATAGTAAATTGCAAGCATCTGACTAGATTGAACATCATATCAGCGTTCAACAAACTTCAAATGCATCTCAATAATAAGAATTACATCACTTTTATCACTGCTTTAGAAGCATATAAATATAAGATGCTATCATTTAAACTGACTAATGAATCAATCTTCTTTCAGTAATATATGAATGACATTTTATGAAACTTTCTGAACGACTTTTGCCAAGCTTATTTAGATGACATTCTCGTTTATAACAAAACGAGAAAGAAACATAGAGATCACGTCAAACTAGTATTGAGTCGACTATGTGAAGCTGAACTGCAGATGAATATTTGAAAGTGCGAATTCAATGTAGAAGAGACTGTCTTTCTAGAAGTCATTGTATCAGAACTAAATCTTTGTATGAATCTTAGCAAAGTGACAGTCATAGTCAGCTGAATCACTTTGATCAATCTAAAAGAAATTCAGAGCTTCGTGAGATTTGTTAACTTCTATCGTCGTTTCATTAAGAACTTCTTGAAGCTAGTCAAATCATTTACTCAGTTGACTAGAAAAAACACGTTTTTTGTTTGAAACAAGATCTGTGTTCAAGTCTTTGACAATTTAAAGAAACAAGTCAGCTCAATTTCAGTACTTTGTCACTTTGATCTCAAATGACAAGCTATTCTGAAGATTGATGCTTCAAACTATGTAAAAGATGAAATACTATCTCAGTACAATAACGAGAGAGTTTTTCATTTGATGATCTTCTACAGCAAAAGCATGATTCTCACTGAAATCAATTATCACATTTACGACAAGAAATTGCTAGTCATTATTCAATGCTTTGAACATTGATGACTTGAGCTGAAATGCATTGAACTACTCATTCAGATGTTCATCAATCATCAGACTTTGAAGATCTTCATGAAAAACAAACAGTTGAGTTGACAACAAGTCAACTATCTGAACATTCTATCGAAGTTCAACTTTCAGATCATCTTTAAATCAGGCAAAATGAACACTAAAGTCAATGCTTTAATCAGAATGTTTCTAGCAAACGTCTCTGAATCAGCTCAGCGTCTTGAAGATTGTTTTCAGACTATTCTGATTCTTGATAGAGTTGATGTTCTATCTATTGAATCGAAAGCAAATCTCTATCAACGAGTACAAATGATCAATCAAACAGATGAGCTTTGCAGCAAATATAAACAAGCTATGAAAGAAAACAAGCTCAAATTTCATATCACTAAACTGAAGAACTGCAAGATCATTGACGACGTTCTATTTAGAAAAAATCTACTGTGAGTTTCTGAGAACATGCACATGAAATTACTACAAGAAGTGCATGATCAATCTTCAATCTTTCACTTCAACAATAAATGAATTATCAATCTAGTTCAGCGTTTCTACTATTAATCAGATCATCGAGCTACTATTTGATAATACATTCAAAACTGTCATGCTTATCAGCGAAGCAAAGTCTTTAAAAATAGCATCAATGAACTTCATCATTCTCTTTCGATTTCACAGAAACGCTGAAAAGATATAGCTATAAACTTCATCACTGAACTATCTCTGTCAGAAGACTATAACATCATTTGCATAATCATATGTCATTTCATCAAAGAACATCACTATGTTTTCTGTCATTGAAAAGACAATGACATCTCAGTCGAAGAAATGATTTGAATTATGCTATGAAATGTTTATTGACTGCATGATTTACTCAGTTCTATTGTTTCAAACAAAGACTTTCAATTCATATCGACTATATGAAAAAGTCTTTGCAAGCGACTGAGAATCATAGCTAGTCTATTCACAGTCTATCATTCTGAGATCAACAATCAATTGAAACGAGTCAATCAAGACATTGAATGCGAACTTAGAATCTACTGCAATTACATGCAAGATGACTGAGTCAAATGAATATCTATGATGAAATTCAGCAACAATTCAAATATTTTCTCAATCACTTCAATGATTCTCTTTTACTTCAATAAAGAATTTCATTCTTGAATGAGTTTTGTGTTGAGATCATGTTTAGAAACTAATCAGAGTGCATGCGTGATTAGAATATTTGATCGATAGAGATAGCTATAACTAAGACTTTAAGAATACAGAAGAAAGAAGGTACAAAAGATAAGAAGAACACACTCTATATAATAGTTACTCAGGTCGACGCTAGTCTCAAAGAAGACGTGTTGAAACACAAGAAAGATGTTGGTTTGAAAGATGTTTGTGACACAAAGAAATGTGTTTGTCATAGAAATCTGTTGACTATTCGTAACACAAAGAAGTGTGTTTGTCTAGAAGACAATAGAAGCTGATTAGAAGATGCTAGAAAAGAAAAAAGATGCTGAGTCATATCTGAGTCAAATTTGAGTCAGATCTAGGTCAGATCTTGACTAAATCTCGACTAAATCGTTGACTAGCTCTAATTAATTCTGACACATTCATAACATTACTTCTCTCTTCAAAAATTCATGTTCGCATGAATAAAATAAATGAAACGCAAATTTTCACTGTTTTTCAATTTAGTGTGACTTGTCTGAATAGAGCTTATGAAATTCAACTAGAACTTCTTTCAAGTTCTTGAATTCTTCTTTATCGACATAGTATCATTCGTTGTCTCGATCTAGTTCTGTTCATTTGACTTTGTATTGTACTTGATCTCAATAGCGTCTAGAGTTCAAAATGTCATCTATCTCTTAATGATTATCGTCTTCAATAGTGAGCAATCTGAAAGATTTTGAATGCTGTTCTGATAAAAGATCATTGAAATAAGAACGTAATAACTTTGAACTGAACATTGAATGCAGCTGCTTCATGCTTATTGATAGATGAAGATGATAGAAGATTTCAACTTTGACAGTGATTTGATAAAGTTTTAACTGTTTGTCTTTTAAATTCTTACATGATTTAGTTGTCTTTATATTTCTAGAGAATAATCAAACTCAGTCGCCTACTTCATAGATGACGTCTCGTTTATGTTTATTGATTTGAGCTTCGATGATCTGCTTCGTCTTTTTCAATTGCTGATAATCGAAGATAAGAAGCTCTTTCATTCAAATGATAATATCATCTGCTTTTCTAACTTCAAGACGTTCACGAGTTGTTTCGTAGTCAGTAGTATCTGAATCGAAACTCATTCGTGAGTGAAAACCCTTATTAAAGTAGAACAAAGTCATTGAAATGATCGAGAAGATATTGAAATTCTCGCTGAATTCTATCATTGATAGTCATTTTGCTCAGTCGTTCTGCATGTAATTGCAGTAGATTCTTAGTTCGCGTTCAACATCTTGATTAGCTCATTTTGATTGATCATTGATCTCAGAATGATAGACTGTTGATAAACTAGTCGTGATTCTTAGTTGCTTGCAAAGACTTTGTCACATGATTGATATGAACTGAAAGTCTCTGTTCAAAACAATGAAACTGAGTAGATCATGAAGTCAATAGATGTTTCATAGCATGATTCAAATCATTTCTTCAACTGAGATGCTCTCGTCTTTTCAATGACAGAGAACATAGTGACGTTTCTTGATGAGTCAACATATGATTGTGCAAATAACATTATAATCTTCTGATAGAAGTAGTTTAGTGATGAAGTTCATAGCTATATCTTTTCAGCGTTTCTGTGAAATCAATAGAGAATGAAGAAGTTCATTGATGCTATCTTTAAATGTCTTGCTTCGTTGACAGACATGACAGTTTCAAATGTAACGTCTAAACGTTGCTCAATGATCTGATCAATAGTAGAAACGTTGAACTAGATCAATAGTTCTTCGATTGTCAGAATGAAAGATGAAAGACTGATCATGAATTTTCTTTAGCAATTTCGTATGCATTTTCTCAGAAACTCACAGTAGGTCTTTTTTGAACAGAACGTCGTCAACGATCTTGCAATGCTTCAATTCAATGCTATGTAGCTTGAGCTTGTTTTTGCTTATAGCTTGTTTATACTCATTGCAAAGCTCATTCATTTTGTTGACATCTTTTACTTACTGATAGAGATCAACTTCAGATTCAATAGCTAGAATATTTATTCTATCAAGTGTCAGAATGATCTGATAGCAATCTTCAGTACGCTGAGCTGATTCAAAGACGTCGATCAAAGACATTCTGATTAAAGCATCAACTTTAGAGTTCATTTTGCCTGATCAAAAAATGATCTGAAAGTTAAACTTGAATAGAATGTCTAGATAATTGACTTGACGTCAAGTTAACTGTTTGTTTTTCATGAAGATCTTCAAAGTCTGATGATTGATGAACATCTGAATGAGTAGTTCAATGCATTCAAGCTCGAGTCTTCAATGTTTAAAACATCGAATAATGACTAGTAATTTCTTGTCATAGATATGATAATTGCATTCAGCGAGAATCATGCTTTTGTTGTAGAATGCTACTGAGTGAGAAACTCTCTCATCATTGTACTGTGATAGAATTTCATCTTTGACGTAGTCAGATGCATTGATTTTCAGAATAGTCTGTCGTTTTGAATCAAAATGTTGTAGAACTGAGATCGAGCTGACTTGTTTCTTTAGATCATCAAAAGCTTGAACACAGACTTTGTTTCAAACAAAAGACGTGTCTTTTCTAGTTAGCTGAGTGAATGATTTGACTAGCTTCGAGAAGTTCTTAATGAAACGACGGTAAAAGTTAACAAATCTCACGAAGCTCTGAACTTCTTTTAAATTGATCGACATAGCTCAGTTGACTATGACTTTCACTTTGATAGAATTCATACGAAGATCTTGTTCTGAAACTATGACTTCTAAGAAGACAGTTTCTTTTACGTTGAATTCACACTTTTGAATATTTACTTGTAGATCAGCTTCTTGTAAACAATCTAATATCATCTTGACATGTTGTTGATATTCTCATTGAGTTTTGCTGTAGATTAGAATGTCATCTAGATAGACTTGATAGAAGTCATTTAGAAAGTCTTAAAGAATGTCATTCATATACTGCTGAAACGAGACAGAATCATTAATAAGTTTGAAAGATAACATCTTTGATTTGTACGCTTTTAAAGCGATGATAAAGATAGTGTAGTTCTCACTATCAGAATGCATTCGCAGTTTGTTGAAAGTTGAAATGATATCTAATCAAGTCAAATGTCTGCAATCAACTATTTTGTTGATCATCTCATTTATGAGCAATAGAGAATAGCGATTTCTTTTGATAATAGCATTGAACTTTTGATAGTCAACGCAGAATCATAGATCTTCATTTGCTTTTAAAGCGAACAGAACGAAAGAAGAATATGAAGCTTTGCTAAAGATTATAAATTCTTTGAAAAGATTCTCGTTCAGATATTTCTTTACTTTCTGAAGCTTGTAGAAAGACATTCAATATGCTCGACAGCAAGATGACGTTGCATCACTAGTAAGCTTTATCTTATGATCATATGAATAATGAGGCGATAGCTTGTCTGCTTGAGCTTGATCAAAGATGTTTAGAAAATTCTGATATTTCAATGATAGCTTGACTTTAATATCTTCTAGATTCTGAGCCGTTTCATCGACTGAGAAGACGTTTATGACATCTAGTTCGCATTAAGTATTGTAGACGATTTTCCTATCGATGTTTTCGATGAACATAGCAAAAATCTCTGTCTGATTCTTTTTTTTTTCGTTTTACTAGTGCTTGAAAAGAGACAACATCTATGTTTTGAATCGAGAATGACTCTTTCTGAATGAATGAAACTGAATGCTTGAACATCTTAAAGATCTTGCTGTGAGCTGCTGAAGAGATCAAAGTTGATCACGATCAACTTGAGTGCTTTGTATTTAACGAGATTGAAAAAACCGAAATAGAAATATCTAATTGATCAGGAAATACGATAGTATCATGTCTCATGTTCAATAATATTTCATTTTTGTTCATTCAAAGTTTGCTCAATATGACTTCATGATGTTTGATATCAACTATCAGCATTGACACAGTCAATTTCTTATGACTTTTGATCGTGAGATTGAGTAAAATCTTATGAGTAATAGTCTTTCTAGCTAGTTTCTCATCATAGTCTCGTATTAACTTCTCTTTTGCTAGTAATATAGATTGTATTTCAAGTTTCTGACATACTTTATCGACTAGCTTGTTATGTATCAGCGTGTAGACGACGAAATCACTATCAATCAAAGAGCGAAGGCTGAAAGAATTGCTCTGAGAGGTAAGAGAAGCATTGATCAAAAATGACTTTTTAAAATAGTTTTCTTTTGATAGAACTTCAATTTGACTGCACAAAGATATGATCTCTATCTCTTTGATGACTTTGAAAGAGATAACTAGTTTTTTGAATCAGAATTGAACTCAGAGTTTGATGTAGATTGATCAAACTTGTCATCTTCTAATGCATTGACTCTTGATCAATCAGAGCATTCTCTAGAAGTATGATCTAGTTTATGACAGATGAAACAGATTTCAGCTTGTAGATTGATGTTTTTGACGTTAGTTAAAATCACGTCATGCAACTTTGAATGATTGACAAGTGTAGTGACTTCGATCTTTCTATAGAAGTTCAATGAATCTCATTTCTCAACAAAGATGACTTGCTTTCTAACTTTGATCAAGAATTTCTTTTCTTTGATGTCATTCATGACTCAATGCTTATTGTTCAAATGAATCAGATAACTACGAATTTCATTGAGAGATTCAAGCTGAATCAATTGACTACTTCAAACTGCATGAAGATGATAGACTATCTTGTCTCGTAGATCAATGATCAATTGCTTTTCGTGATACTTTAGATAGAAGAACAAACGTTGAAATATTGAATAGAAGTTGCTGAATTTGCTCTTTTCTTGAATGAGATTAGCATATTCTCTTCGAAAGTTTGTCTCTTTGTCAAGATCATTGTATAGCTGAGCAAGTTCATCTAACAAATCATTGATCATTCTATAGAGATTCAATAAATCATGTTGACATCAAGCTAAAGTAGCTTTAACTGCGTTTTCGTCGATTCTGAAGTGAATATAGATCAGTATGACTCTATCAGTATCGAAATGATCGACGTTGATCTCTAGCTTGTCACGAATCTTTTCTTATCAATTATTTCAGAAAGATTCTGTTTCATCAGTAAATAGAGATGAATTTGAAAGCTTTTAAGATCGCTTAAATGAATTGAACATGATGAAAGAAGTAGAAGTATCTTCTTTAGTCAATCGCAGTCGATGTTGTAGTCTCATCATCTGATCTTGAAGCTTTTTAAGATTTAAATTCAATCATTCTTTTGCTTGATCAATTTTCTCGAAATGAGTCTTTCATATCTGTTCGCTGAGTATTCTATCAAATAGTTCACAAGCTTCTACATTTAGATCTCATTGAGTTCAAAGATTGTTTAAATCTTCTAGAAAAACTTCTGAATCTTGTTTGACTCAGTGTTGTAGCTGCTTTACATTTTTGATATCTCAGAAAGTAGAGACTTTCAGAGATTCATTGAGTGTCTGAGAGTAAGACAAGAATTGACGATGTTTTCGTACGAAGTCAGTTCTAAGAAGTTTCAATAAATGAGAAGATAACTTGAAATAAATGATTGAATCGAGACTTTGATTACTCTTGAAGAAATCGAGTTGAGTATTCACAGATGATTGAATCATGATGAAGGTTTTGACGATCAAGCAAATGATGATGCTCAGCAGTAGATAGTGAGATTGTTTGTTAAAGTGTTTAGTCTTCAGAGAAGAGTGTTGCTGATTTGAGAGAGTTTTTTGTGATTCTCAAGCAATCAACGAAGATTCTTTATTGTTGATTCTATTAATTGATTTGAACTGATGCTACTGACTGAGCAATAGATTCTCTAGCAATCACATGATTGTATATTCTCGTTGATTCTATTGATTTCTTGATGTTGTTCTGTCTTTCGATGTTGTTGATCATCAGATACACAAATTTCTTTATACTTGTTTCATTGTCAGTCGAGTTAATTTGAATGAGTATAGAAATCAGTATCATATGATTAACGAATTCTTAAAGTAATGTTGAAATCGTGTCTAGAAACTAATCAGAGTGCGTGCGTGATTAGAATGTTTGATCAATAAAGATAGTTATTGTTAGAGATCAGCATAAAGCGAGTCATATGAGTGTCATTTAACTAATAGATAAATGCTAAGAAAGAAAAGTATCTACAGAAAAGAACTCGATTCTTATATGTGTGTTTCTCAGCTCTGTGCTAAACTCAATTAGAATGAAATCAGGCGAAGGCTAGACAAAGAATAGACGAAGGCTAGAATCATAACATTATTCTCTCTTCTTGACTATTCATGTTTGCATGAATGTTGTTTCTTAGTGCGCTTTTCTTGAATATCTGGTATGAAATTCATCAATCATCTCTTGAGCGTTCATAAACTCGTCATCGTCAGCATTATATCAGTTGAGATCGTTGTCATAATTCTTTCATTTGACTCGATATTGAAGTCATCTTCGATATCATCGAAAGTTCAATATATCGTTGATTTTTCATTCGTCTTCATCGTTTACCACTATTGATCTCGAAGATTCATTCTTTTGATCAGACAGAGAGTCATCAACAACAGAATGAAGAAGCTCTGAATGAAATACATCATGTATATGCATAGTCTCTGATAGTTTCAACTTATAGAATGAGTCAACAGAGTCTGTGATCTGAAAAGAGTTAAGCATCTTGTCATTCAATTTCTTGAAGAGTCTCGCTGTAATGATGTTTCGTTTATTCAGAAACATCTTTGATTCGATCTTGTAATTGATCTTCTTTCTATGCTTATTAGCTTGATTCATCATTTGTTTTTGTGTTTTGATCAGAGCTTCGTGAGCGAAGATCAGTGTCTTATTCATGTGATTGAATATATCTTCGATTTGAGCGATCTGCAGACGTTCGCGAATGCTTTCATACTTGATGATGTCGAAGTCAAAGCTCATACGAGAGTGAAAGTTCTTGTTCATGAAGAAGAGAATCAAGAAGATGATTGAAGACAAGACGTTATTGTCAACAAACTTGATCATGAGTAGTCACTTGAATCAGTCGTTCTGCATGTATGAACAGAAGAAACGAAGATATCGCTCGACATTCTGATTGACTCGTTCGCTTTGATCGTCGATCTGAGAGTGATAAATGATGAACAATCAAAGAGAAATGTTCAGTTGTTTGCAAAGAGACTTTCAAAGAATGAAGATGAACTGAGAATCTTGATCGAATACAATGAAGCTTGATAGATCATGAGTTCAATATACTCATTGAAGCAACATTTCAGCTGTCTTTTCGACTGTGATATTTTCATCATCAGTGATGCAAGAAATATAATGTCTTTCTTTCAACAATCTGCAGATGACAGTCAGAATAGCGTTGTAGTCGTACGAATCAAATAGATTGATAATGAAGTTCATGACTATGTTTTGTCATCGCTATTCAGATATAGATAGAGATTGAAGTAAGTCATTTGATTTATTTCTTGATATCTTTGAACGTTGACATACGTAGCAGTTTTGAATATATTGATCTATCGTTTTTCGCATAGAAAATCAATAGTAATTTCGCTTTATGATCTTCACTGTTCTAAGAATTTCAGAATGATCAATCGACAATTGATCATGTATCTCACAAATCAGGTTCATTTGTAGAAGCTTGTTGAACGAAACTCATAGCTAACTATCATGATACAAGATTTCATTCTGAGTTCAACAATTCTTCAATTTAATATTTTCATATTGTGTCTTGTCTCTTGCTATTGCTTCGCAAAGTAGCGTACAATTCTTGTCAATCTCATTAGTCTCAAGAACCTGTTTATAGATTGATTGATCATTATTCTTCTTTAAATCAGCGATCTTCATTTGATTTGATGTCAAAATAGTAGTTCTTTGATATTGAACACGTTCATCGTCGAGATCTCTAGGCATGAAGTCAGCTCAACAAGTTAATGCATCAATTTTAATGTTCTGTTTGTCAGATCAATACATTATCTTGAAGTTGAAGTCAGCTAGCTTCTGAACTCAATGCATCTGTTGTTGACTCAGCTTTTTGTCTTTCATCAATGAGATGAGTGCTTGATGATTGATGAACATCTTGATAGAAATGTTGATCAGCTTCAGTTCAAATCATCAGTGTTCAAAAGCTTGAATTATGATCAGCAGTTTCTTATTGTATATCTCGTAGTTGCATTCAGCAGAAGACATGTTCTTGCTATAAAAGACAATTGAATGTAGAACATCTTCGTCATTATATTGAGACAGAACTTCATTGTTGACGTAGTTGAATGAGTCAATTTCAAGAATGAAATCGCAAGTCTGATCAAAGTGACGAAGTATAAAAGTCTCAGTCATACATTTCTTCATGTGATTGAATGCAGTTTGACAGACTTCATTTCATTCAAATATAATCTTCTTTTGAGTAAGTTGAATCATTGAACAAACAATCTTCGAAAAGTTCTTGATAAAGCGTCGATAGAAGTTGCAGAAGTCAATGAATGACTGCATCTGAGTGAGATTATTGAGTGTAGATCAATCAACAACTGCTTGCATCTTTTGTGAATTCATCTTAAGTCTCTCGATTGACATCAAAAGTTCTAAAAAGATGATTTTCTGAACATGAAACTCGCATTTATCAATGTTTATCTGTAGATCAGCTTCTCGTAGTCTATTCAAGATTAATCGTACATGTCGCTTGTGTTTCTTCAAGATCTTGCTGTAGATGATAATGTCATTTAGATAGATCTGACAAAACTGATGTAAATATTTGAATAATACGTCGTTCATATAATGTTGATAGAACGTTGATTCATTGATTAATTTGAAGAGCATTACATGATATTTGTATAAGTTGAAGAAGATAATAAAGATAGTCAAATCTTCGCTACCTGAATGCATGTGTAGCTTGTTGAACGCGACAATGATGTTCAATCGAGTCAGATACTTGCTTTCTTGTATACAAGCGAGAGTTTCGTCTATCAATGACAAAGAATAGCGATTTCGTTTAATCAAAGCATTGAGCTTTCTGTAATCAACGCAGAAACGCAGACTTTCGTCTTTCTTTTCAGCGAACAAGATGAGCGAGATGTATGATGCAAAGCTGAAGAAAATGAATTCTTTGTTCAGATGTTTGATCAGGTACTTCTTTATCTTCTGAAGCTTGTGATCAAACATCTGATATAGTCTGCTTCGTGAGAACATTTCTTCATTGATCAACTCAATTTTGTGATCATAGAAACGATGTGATGATAGTTGATCGATCATTGCTCGATCAAAGATGTTTAGATAGTCGTGATATTCAGAGAAAAGCTTGATCTTGACTTGCTCAAGAACTTCAGCGTGAAAAAGCTCATGCAGATTCACTTCTTCAGACTTGTTTTCAACTGTAGTTATGAGTCGATCGATTTTCAAGATGATAACAGCAAAGATCTTGATGTTTGATCGTTTGACTAACATTCTATATGTCGCTGCCTCTATCATTGCTATGTTCGTTGAACCTGACGTTGATTTAGGAATTTTGACGCTAGTTAAAGTCACGTCATGCAATTTTAACTGTTTAATTAGTTTAACTGACTTCTCATTAAACTGACTGAAAGAGAGTGATTTCAGACTGAATTGAGAGATAGTAAAAAATCTCTTCAGTATATGAGTAAAAGTCAAACTCTTCTGCTTCGTAGTTGTCTTGTTGCTTGTGAGTAGAACAATCGATTTCAAATTGAGAATGAAATTCGAAAATTGAAGAAAATCGATTCACATATCAATTACTAGGTTGATTTTGTTCATTCAGATTTTTTCAAGAATTATTTGATGTTGATCTAATCGAGTGATCAACATAGAAGCTGTGTCAATTGTATGATCTTGAACAGTCAGGTTCAAATAAATGGCATGAGTAATGAGTTTCTTAGCATAGTGATCGTCGAATTCTCGAATTGACTTCGCTTTGATCAAAGTCAGAAACTCGATTTGCAACTGATCACAAACAATCTGCGCAATCACTTCATCAATAAACGAATAGTCAGCAGCTTCGATGTCTATCAATGACTTCAATGAGTAACTAATTTCATTGCTAGAAAGTACACATTCAATAGTCAAAGATTCAGAAGCAAAAGAATCATCTGACATGCTCATCATTA
>JAABUK010002197.1_pt1 | contig 35493 bp, 38 predicted proteins | sample 5559141 | NCBI WGS metagenome assembly JAABUK01 (sample SAMN10711869, study PRJNA513367) | rock metagenome | isolation source: Antarctica rocks | place: Antarctica: Victoria Land, Pudding Butte nord | collected 2016-01-03
CGCCTAAAATCAGCCGGTTGACTGCTCAACCAGCACGTAAAGCCCGGTGTGACGCAAATAGCTCCCCAACCAAGCACAACCGCTCGAACCTCAGCTAAAACGCATACCTGTACAGAGGTTCCCTAGGAATTCGTAGCGTACTTCACACCGACTACAACTCCACACGCACGAAACTAGCCTCTTTTGGCTTGGGAAACGATCTAAGGTCACCCCATGGGATCGGCTGACGCCCGCGTGCTCACCATAAACGGCGGTTCGTCGAGTATCAAGTTCGCCCTTTTCGAACACGGCGACTCGCCGAAACGAATCGTGGAGGGCGGGATCGATCGGATCGGGTTCCCAAACGCAGTCTTCCATGTTATAGCCGCGATTCCGAACGACAGTTTTTCGCGGCCAGTCGCCGCACCTGACCGTACCGTAGCAGTGGGCGTGCTCATGGATTGGATTGAGAGACGCAGCGACCGAGGAGCATTAGTCGCGGTAGGTCATCGCGTCTTGCAGGGCGGCCCGAAGTATTACAAGCCGCAGCGAATTACCGCGGACCTGATTGCGGCGTTGCATCGCTTAAGCCTTTTTGATCCTGAGCACATCCCTGAGATCTTGATCCAGGACTGGTGTTGTATCTGTCGGCTACTGAAAACATGAGCGCAAAAGACTTCAACACCATGGTCACCTCTCAGTCAGGTCTGCTTGGGGTCTCTGAAAGCAGTTCCGACATGCAGGATCTGCTGGAGCGCGAAGCCTCGGATGTGCGAGCAGCCGAGCCGGTTGCTCTGTTCTGCTATCAGGTCAAAAAGTGGGTCGGCGCATTTACGGCGGCGCTGGGAGGCCTTGACACCCTCGTGTTGGCCGGCGGAATCGGGGAGAACGCTCCAGTGGTACGAGCTCGCATTTGCGAGGGGCTGGAATTTCTTGGAATTGGACTCGATATCAAGCAGAATGCGACGAATGCAAGCGTGATTTCGACGGACGCCAGCCGTGTTGCGGTTCGCGTGATTGCCACGGACGAAGAACTCATGATCGCAAAAACAGTGAACCAGCTTCTTGCCATTGAACCGAAAAGGGAGAACTAGAAAATGCTAACCGACATGCTCATTCCAGACCTGCTTCACGAGACGCCCGGAGAATTGAGTCACGAAGAGACCCTCAAGACTGCCAACACGCTCTCACCTGAGCTACTCCGCAAGATGAATGCCTACTGGCGCGCCGCGAATTATGTATCGGTTGGCCAGATCTACCTCTACGACAATCCGCTTCTGAAAGAGCCGCTGAAATTAGAGCATGTGAAGCCGATCGTGGTGTCCCATTGGGGCACGACGCCCGGCCAGAACTTCATCTAGGTGCACCTGAATCGGGTGATCAAGAAGTATGACCTGAACATGTTCTACATCGCAGGACCCGGCCATGGCGGTCCGGCCATCGTGGGTAACGTCTACCTCGAAGGCACCTGGACCGAGGTCTACCCGAACGTCACCCAGGACGAAGCCGGTCTGAAAAAGCTATTCAAGCAGTTCTCGTTTCCTGATGGCATTTCCAGCCATGTCGCGCCGATTACGCCTGGATCGATTCACGAAGGTGGCGAACTGGGATACTCGCTGAGCCACGCTTTCGGCGCCGCGTTCGACAATCCAGACCTGATTGTGGCCTGCGTGATTGGTGACGGTGAAGCCGAGACCGCCTCGCTGGCGACTTCCTGGCAGTCCAACAAATTTCTCGATCCAAAGACTGACGGAGCGGTGCTACCGATCCTGCACCTCAATGGCTACAAGATAAGCAATCCAACCGTTCTGGCGCGCATTGAACATGAGGAGTTGGAGCAGTTCCTCAGGGGATGCGGCTGGACGCCTTATTTTGTTGAAGGGGATGTCCCGGAAAAGATGCATGAGCTGATGGTCGCTACGATCGACAGGGCTATCGAGGATATCAGGCGGTTCCAGACGAATGCACGCAAGAACAACGATACGACTCGGCCGCGTTGGCCAGTGGTCGTCCTAAAATCACCCAAAGGTTGGACCGGGCCGAAGTTTGTTGACGGTCTGCAGATAGAAGGCACATTTCGTGCGCACCAGGTACCGCTTCTCGTCGATCCGCAGCATCCTGATCACGTCAAACTCCTCGAAGACTGGATGAGGAGCTACAAGCCCGAGGAACTCTTCGACAAGAATGGAAGGCTCATTGCGGAACTGGCCGAGTTGGCGCCGAAGGGCACCCGTCGGATGGGAGCCAATCCGCACGCTAACGGCGGCATTCTTCTTCATGATCTGCTGATGCCGGACTTTCACGACCACGCCGTCACCGTGACTGCGCCCGGTGAGGTGCAGATCGAGGACACGTTGATCCTTGGTTCGTTCCTGCGCGACGTGGCGAAGCTTAACCATGACAAGCGGAACTTCCGCGTCTTCGGTCCCGATGAGACAATCTCAAATCTCCTGCAAGCGGTCTTCGAGGTTACCAATCGCCAATGGGATGGGCGAGAGTTCAGCAACGACGAATTCCTTGCGCCGGAGGGCCGTGTGCTCGACTCGATGTTGAGCGAGAACCAGTGCGAAGGATGGCTGGAAGGCTATCTCCTCACCGGCAGGCATGGACTCTTCAACAGCTACGAAGCCTTTATCCGGATTATCGATTCGATGTTCACTCAGCACGAAAAATGGCTAAAGGTGTGCGGGGAGCTGCCGTGGCGTCGCGACATCTCTTCGCTGAATTATCTGCTTGCCTCCCATGTCTGGCAGCAGGATCATAACGGATTCACGCACCAGGACCCCGGCTTTCTGGACCATGTCATCAGCAAGACTGCCGATTTCGTTCGTTGCTATCTTCCCCCTGACGCCAACTGCCTCTTGTCCGTCTTCGATCATTGCTTACGGAGCCGAAACTACGTCAACGTGGTGGTTGCGGGCAAGCACGCGCTCCCGCAATTTTCAAACCTGCGGCCTTCAACTCGCGGATCGCCTCTACCGTAGACTCCCTGATGGGGTCGGAGACTCCCACCAGGCCCTCCGCTTTGCCATCGACGGCAACCAGCATCACCGTTTGCCCGCTTCCGCGCAGTTCATCCGCCTTCGCGGTGAGCGGCACCGGATCGACTGAAAGGTCGCGGAACATCTCAGCATTGCCGACCGCCACCAGTTTGCCCGCGATGGTGCCTTTCACTCCCTTTCCCGTGATTGAAGTAAAGCCCTGCACGCCAGCCAGCGTCAGGTTCTTCGCTTCAGCACCCTTGACGATAGCGGCTGCCAAAGGATGTTCGTGCCCGCCGTGACCTTTGCGCCGGTATCTTTCTCGACCGGAATAGCTTCACCGCTGACCGTCGACTCATCCACCGAGCTATGGCCTTCGAGAACGATGCCATCAACCGGGATCTTCTCACCCAGCCTCACACGGAGCCGGTCCTCGACCGCGAACTGATCGAGAGCCACGTCCGCTTCGCTTCCATGCTCGTCCACACGCCGCGCCATCTTAGAGCCAAGCTGAGCAGCGCACGAACGGCGCTGCTGGTTTGGCTGCGGGCACGCAGTTCCATGACCTGTCCCAGCGAGACCAGGGCGATGATGACGGCGGCAGGCTCGAAGTTAAACCGGAATCTGCCCGTCCGAGCCTCGCAGCGTTGCGGGAAAGAGCTGGGGAACGAAGGTCGCGGCAAGGCTGTAAAGATATGCCGTTCCCGTTCCGAGGGCGATCAGCGTTCTCGGGCAGAATCTTCATGCCGCAGACCGGATCGACGACTTTCGCGGATGTTTCGGCCAGGCTCTCATGGGAAGTCATGTCGCTCGATTCCTAAGTACAAGGTAGAAATTGGGGGCTCAGGATAGCTGAGCACCCAGGGTAGGGTTCCGTCTGGTCTATTCAGCTCAGGCGTACTGCACGGGATTGGCGTCGAAGCTGCGTTTGCATCCAGCTCCGCAGAAGAAGTACCTCTTGCCCTGATACTCACTTGCGCCGGCGGCGGTGGCAGGATCAACCTGCATTCCACAGACAACATCGGTCAGAGCGCCTTTCACATCAGCTTGGGGCTTGGTTCCACAGCAGCACATAGGTTGTTCTCCTTTTCCCAATCTAAAGACACGAGCCGCGCCAATCTCTTACACCGCCGATCTCCGGCAGGTGCAATCGAGGCATTTGTGTTCCGCGCAGGCTCCGCAGACCTGCGTCAGCCGCTTCGCCGCAGCTTTGCGAGCACGGTGGAGACGAACACCCGCGTTGTTAGAGGTTGTGCCTTCCGAGTTCGCGTACTCAGCAACGCCGTTGTTGATCGTGTCATACAGCTCACCGTCCGAAAGCTGTTGAGTTGCGCGTAGGCGCATATCGGGAGGCGGGGGAATAGAGTGCGCCCCACCTCCGTGTCTCCGCTTCCGTTGTTCGCATGACATTGAGCATAGGGATCGGCTTAATGTGCTTTGGCCTCGTCAATCGCGTCGAGCGAGGCAAATGCTGGGTTGTGCAAGACTTTCGCTCTTGGCGGGACCGCCATTGAGCGCATACTTGTAGCCAAGACTCGCTCCAGCCGGGACGGTGGGGTGCGGGTGCTGAAGCCCGACGAAACCAGAGCTGCGCCGTACAAAGCGCAGCCGAGACTAGCTATCACTAACGCTGTCAAGAGGATGCCGACCGGCCGCGATCTCACAGGTTCAGCGCTCCTTTCCTGAAAACGGCCGGAATCGCACGAAGAGCGAAACGCCGACCGGGTGCGAACCGTAGATTGGCTTCAACGCGTCCGCAACCCCATAGGTTGTGACCTGCGCTCCGATGGCGGACCGGAAGTGAGGAATGAGATCCACATCATGGTCGTAGCCGAAGGTGTACGCCTGAACATGCCCGATTGGCTCCTCTTGAAAGCCAGCCGGTAAGGGATTCGCCCCACTAACCAACTCGTTCGAGCGGCCTGCGTTTTCGATTCGCGTCCAGGCGTAGTTGCTGGTTTTGAAGCGAACCAGCGACTCCAGCAGATAGCTGTTTTCCTTCGAGTTGTCGGTGAGCGAGCGGGTCCGGCCCCAAAGGACAGTATTGGCCCAGTTTCCGTCCATGAAAGGGCGGTTGTACATCACCGAAGCCGTCATGCGCGCCTGATCCTCACCCGGAAACAAGGCTTCGGGACTCGCGATCCTGGCATAGGAGTATTGCCCGCTCCAGTTTTTTCCAGGTTGTAGGGTGAAGCGCGTCGACCAGGAGTCGATCTTGCCCGAGTCCACGTTCCAACGAAACTCATCCGGCTCGCGGCCATGAAAGCCACTCGCCTCGATCCGGGCTATCCCGTGGGTAAGGCCGATCGTGACTACATCGTCCGCGATGTGCGTTGAGTCTTCCTGATGGTGGCCCAAAGTGCCGACCGGGTTCTCCGCAGCTGATTCCCGGTGCGGATACGCAGTGGGACCGATCGCCGGATCGCCCATTGGAGCAAAGTAGAAAGACAGAAGCGTCTTCTGGCTCAGCTTCAAATCGTAAAGTGCCGCCAGTTCCATGAAGAAGTCGTGCGGGTGCTGGCCATCCGCGATGGGCTTCCCGAAAGCTGTCTCACCCTGCTGAAACAGAAAAGGATACTGCCGGTCCGTAATCGTCGCGGGTTCGAGCGACAACATCGCCCTCAAGGTGAGCTGGCCTGGTCCGAGCTTCCGCTCCGCCATCGGCATAAACCAGTTCGTCGAGTAGAACTTGTCGCCACCCCGAGAGCTGCTTTGCTGTGTATCCGTGATGAAGGCATTGGAGTGGAACATCAGCATCCACTTGCCTTTCATCGTCATCAGCATCGGCGTCGGCGTTGAGTTCGGTTCCGCGCTGGTGCCCGAGGAGGCGTGATGTTCGATCTGCTGAAGAAAGGTCTGCGGACGCATATTGTCCATCAGTTCCTTCATGCCGATGTCCATCTGCATCCCTTGCATCCCACCCATGGACTTTGATCCTGGGGCGGGCGCTTCGGGCTTGGTACACATCTGCATCCCCAGCATGTCTTCGACACACCGAGCCGGTGTGGGTGGAACAGGCTTTGTCTGAGCTTTGGCCGCGATGGACGCAAAGCACAAGGCCAAAACTGCGGTTAGAAAACGATTCATTGTGTCGGTTCCCTGCTCCCACTGGAATACGCGGAGAGCTCTGGTTCAGTCCTGAAAGGGCAGATAGGGAGGACCCGACTCGCGACAACGCGACGAGGCCTCAACCCATCTGCAACGGGCGTGAACTGAACGGAACCTAGACTCGAAGGCTTAGAACGAGGGGATCAATGGAAGCGAGTCGCGGCGGGGGAGCCCTGCCAATCGGCATACGCTGGGTGGGCAGTTCCAGATTCGGCGGAAACGCCGCCATGACCCACAGCAGCACGGGCGAGACATGCACCTCTACCGAGGATGCCTTTACAAGGCCAACAATCGGAGGGTGTTCGCATCCCCCGTGATGACAGCTTCCAATGGTGTCACCAGACTGCATCCGCATGGTGCCCGTGCAATGCTCCATCGCGGCGGCGACCTTGATGGAATGCTCAGATTGCGGAACTGTCGAGTGACAATTGGGTAGCGAAGTCTGCATCCCGCACACCGTCTCGCAAACCGCCGACTGTGCCGCAGTCCCCAGAACGAACAGGGCCAGCAGCATCACCCAAACGCTTTGGAGGCGAGTCTTCACTAACTTGATGGTACTTGATTTATGAACCTAAGTCGTACGCGACAGTGCGGTCACGAACGACGCATGCTTTCGCGAGCCGCCCCTCACCGTCAGCACCAACGCGCCAGGTCCGGTTCCAGCGCGGCCAGGTCCGCCGCCGTCCTCACTCCCAGCTTTTCGAGCTTAGCGGCCGATGCGCCGCCAACGCCCCGGACCTCCTCTACCGGAATCGTCGGCAGAACGGCCGCGCGAATCTCCGTCAGGTTGAAGAAGAATTCGGCTATCGAGTAGGTTTCGATGGTGGGAATGACACTCGCCAGCGTTTCACCGACGCGGCGGCCTATGTCGCCGTACAGCGCATACTTCGAGCTGAAAACCCGGATGTCTCACGTCGAATCAGCTCACGCAGCATTCCTCGACCCGCGGAGGGGATAGCATTGGGCATGGACATGCAGGCCCATTGGGAACATCTCTATCGGACCAAAGCTCCGAACGAGACAAGTTGGTATCAGCCCCATTTAGAGACCTCGCTCGACTGGGTTCTGCAGGCGGCCAGTGATCGTTCTGCTGCGATCATCGACATGGGGGCGGGCGAATCCACGCTTGTTGATGATCTCCTTGGATATGGCTACGTCGCTCTCACTGTCCTGGATGTCTCGGACCGGGCGATTCGAAAGGCAAAGCAGCGGTTAGGGCCTGAAGCAAGCTGCATCCGGTGGATCGTAAGCGACATAGCCGAAGCTGCCCTTGCCGCCGATGCTTACGATGTCTGGCATGATCGAGCGGTCTTCCATTTTCTGGTCGAGCCCGAACAGCGATCCGCGTATGTACGTCAGCTTGTCCGCTCGCTTAAAGTCGGAGGACAGGTCGTAATAGCGACTTTCGGATCCGATGGTCCTGCAAAGTGCAGCGGACTCGATGTTGAGCGCTATGATGCGGTGTCCCTGCATTACGAACTCGGCACCAAGTCCCAATTGGTAAGGGACGCGCTCGTGCCACATAAAACGCCCTTCGGAACAACGCAACAGTTCCTCTACTGCCAATTCAGCCTTGACGCCGCCTCAAAGGAGGATCTGTGAATCTACTCTCGTTTCGAATAGCTTTTGTTGCTGGTTTGCTCGCGGCATCCCCCACCGCAACCGTCATTGTCCAAGCGCAAGAGCCGTCAACAGCAACTCAGACTGTCGCAGAGACCTCCATTCCATCCCAGGATCTGGTGCAGCCATCCGACCTCATCCAGCTCTTGCAGAGTTCGGAAAAGCCACTCGTTTTGCAAGTGGGTTCCCATGTTCTCTACGCTGAAGCTCATATCCCCGGCTCAAAATACGTCGGAGCGGCCGGCACAAGTGCAGGACTTCAGGCCTTACGTGAGCGAGTCGCGGTGGTGAAGAAGGATCAGACTATCGTTATTTACTGCGGTTGCTGCCCCTGGGGCCGCTGTCCAAATATCCGCCCCGCTTACGCGCAGTTGCATGCGCTCGGCTTTACTCGCGTAAAAGCCCTCTATCTGGGGAACAACTTCGGTTCCGACTGGGTGGACAAGGGACTTCCAGTTGCTAAAGGCCGATAGGTACAGGATGAAGCATAAAGTCCAATATGCTCAGTTTCTCCCTCTCTTGCTGATGCTGTTCGCTTCGCCGGTGGGAGCTCGCGACTGCGCTGCGCAAGCGATCGCTCTCCCTGCAGCCGTTCCTCGCTTAGCTCCGAACTTCTCTCGGTTCGATCTAGAACATAGGAAAGTACAATTGTCTGCCTATCGAGGGAAAGTAGTTCTGCTCAACTTCTGGGCGACATGGTGCGGACCATGTCTCCTGGAGATGCCTCGCTTCATGGAATGGCAGAAGCAGTTCGGCCCAGGCAAGTTTCAGGTAATCGGGATCTCAATGGATGACGCGACTCCTGAAGTAGTCGCGACCATCTCGAAATTGAAGATCGACTACCCCGTGCTTATGGGAGACGAACACCTTGGTGAGGCCTATGGCGGTGTTCTCGGGCTCCCAGTCACATTCCTGATCGACCAGGATGGAAAGATACGCCAACGATACGGGAGCGTTGACCTCGCACGTATCAAAGGCGACATTCAAAACCTTTTGCAAGCATACTGAGTAAATTCGTGCAAAGGCTAGACCGGAAATCTGCACCAAGAGTGGCGCTATCCCAAAGGCAAGTGCACGACCGACCAGCTCAGATTTCAAATTCAAATCTTTTATCGATGATTATCATGCGTGCAAAGAGGACGCAGCAGGCGTACCGGCTACATCCCTTGGGCCGGGCCGTGCCTGGCGAACCATGAGAGCGCCGGTGTCAAGAAGAGCATTCGCACGAACCGGGAAACGTCTGGCTCAAAACAACGCCCACTCAGAGCGCATGGGCCACTGCCAACCGCAAGGGATCACGGCTGCAGTCGCGCTATCACGTCCTCCAAGCTCGCTGCGGAAACAAGCGCGCCATCGTGGCACTAGGACACATGCTCCTCAAAACTGTGCACGCGGTTCTCTCAGCAAGGTTGCCCTATCGGGAAGATCCTCCGATCACGGGGCTCCAGCCCTAAGTAGCGGTGGCTCCCGTTAGGCGCATGACCTAACATCCAATCAGACGGCTCAGCGACCGGCTTTAATATACATCCAGCCTTGCTCTTGTTTTCGCACAACCTCAACGATGCCCGATGGCACAACTTCAGTTCCGGGAACCAGATCAGCTGCTTCGAGATGTTCCTTACGCACCGCATTGCCGCAGGCTACAAAATGAAGATGTGAGGACTCCAACTTTTGGATCTCGCCAGCATCAGGTCCATCCTTCTTGAGGAAGGTGATTCCCGGCCCAGAGACCACCACTTCGACATCAATCGGCTCTGGGGTCACACCGCTCACGAGGTTCCGGATATTGTTCAGTGTGAGCGGCCAATCGGTTTCATCGGATGAGGTAAGGGCAAACAGAACACGGTGAGGCTTGGTCTGTGCCTGCAGCGGGAGCGTGCCCAGGAACGCTCCGAATGTGAAAGCTACCATTGCCATTCTTCGCATCATGGTGCGTTTCCTCAGCGCCCGAAGGAGAGCTTTACTGCCAGCAAGACGAGCAGAACGGCGAAGCCTCTCCTCAAAACGACATCAGGCAGATGCTGCGCCCATAGCCCTCCGAACCAGCCTCCGGCGGCAAATCCAACTGCGATCAAAAGTGCCAGCCTGAGATCGACGTGTCCAGCCTTGTAGTAGGTCCAGAACGCAAAAACGCCGATGGGCAGGAGAAGTGTCGCAACGGACGTGCCCTGGGCCGTCTTTTGCGACATTCCGTAAAAGAAGATGAGAGCGGGAACCAGGAACGCGCCGCCACCGATGCCAACTATGCCCGATATTCCACCGATGACCAACCCCAGAACGAGGCCGCCCACGATTCCGAGTGGTGTCATGCGTTTGCTTGGTCCGGGTTGTTCCACGGCATACGGCCCAGCCCCGAAGCCATCATGCAGTTATCGCTCACGCCCGCATACACCAGCCCGGCACCCACCAACCCTGCCCCGAGGAAGAACTTCTTAGAAGTCAGCAGGCCCAACCCAAAGAAAGCCAGGACGAGAGAGCCCGCTGTAACGCGCACCTGGCGCTCCATCGACCACGGCTTGTTCGCGGCAACGGTGAGGGGCTTGCCTCCGTTCGTCCATGCCTGGACGCCACCCTCGAGTACATTCAGCGACTGAAATCCCTTTGCGGCCAGAGTGTGCCGAGCCTGTTCCGCCCGTCGTCCGCTACGGCAGACGAGGGTGAGTGGTTCCGAGCGATTCCAACCTTCACTCGCCTTGTCCAGTGTTCCAAGTGGGACGAACTCCGAACCCTCGATATGGCCCTCAGCAAACTCAGGGTATTCGCGTACATCGATCAAACGAGCTTCCATGTGCACCTCCGGAATCTAATTATAATAGTATGCTTACATAGTGATATATTCAAGTCATGACAAGGCAGGCAATGTCTGACAAGATGCTCGGTCTGGTGGCGCGGCGTTTCCGCACACTGGGGGAGCCCTATCGCCTTCGCATTCTCCAGGATTTGGAGGCGGGGGAGAAGTCCGTCGGCGAACTGGTTACCGCCCTGGATGGGAACCAGCCCAACGTTTCCAAGCATCTGCAGATTCTTTCCGATGCCGGTCTGATTGGCCGGAGACGTGAAGGCACGTCCATCTTCTATGCGATCAGCGATCCAATGGTCTTCAAACTTTGCGCTCTGGTGTGCAGCAGCGAAACCAAGAAGAGCCGGCGCGAGTTCGAGGAGTTGGCAGGACAGCAAGAACAGGGAAAGCGATGAAAATCAAACAGTTCGAAGTGGCAGGACTGGCCCAATATTCCTACGTTCTCTCGTCTGAGGGAGAAGCTATCGTAATCGACCCTATGCGTGATTTCGACCGATATACGGAGTACGCGCAGGAGCAAGGTCTTGCAATTAAGTACGTCACGGAAACGCACATTCAGGCAGACTTCGCTTCCGGTGCACTGGCCCTGGCCGAAGCCACTGGTGCGGAGCTTGCCCTTAGCTCCTACGATCAGCAGCCATACCGCTACAGCATGGAGCACTACGCGTTGCGCGATGGAGACGCTCTGCGAATTGGAAAGCTGCGCCTTACAGCACTCCACACGCCGGGTCATACCCCTGAGCACTTGAGCTTTGTGCTATTAGATGAGGAACGGGATGCGTCACAACCACTTGCGCTCTTCAGCGGAGACTTCCTCTTTGTGGGATCTCTCGGCCGCCCTGACCTTTTAGGTGAAGAAGCGAAGCAGCTTCTCGCACACGAACTCTATCGCAGCCTCCACGAGCGCATCGCTTCCCTCCTCGACGGCGTGCAGGTCTATCCGGGTCACGGTGCAGGCTCACTATGCGGTTCCGGCATGAGTGAACGGGCCGAATCGACGCTTGGCTACGAGCGCCTGAGCCAGCCCTTGTTTAAACTGGAGGAGAAAGCTTTTGTCCGCGAGATTCTGGAAAGTGTTCCTCCCATGCCTTCGTACTACCCACGCATGAAGGAGCTCAACTCCAAAGGCGCGTTTAGCATCGCGAACCTCCCAGGCGACAAGGCCTTTTCACCCGTTAACGCTTCGGCGCTTCTTCTCAACAATACTGTCACGATCATCGACCTACGCCGCCCTGAGGCCTTCGGTGGAGCGCACATCCACGGAGCGGTGAACATCGGGGCTGGCCAGAACCTTTCCCTTTGGGCGGGATGGATCCTCTCTCCGGAACAGCGACTACTCCTCGTCAGCGACAAAGGAGACGATGAGGAAGCGCGTCGGTCGCTCGCCCGAGTGGGGCTGGAGCGTATCGAGGGATCTCTGCAAAAAGGTATGCCCGGCTGGGTCGATGCAGGAATGGAGTTCACGCGAACAGCACAACTCTCAACGAAAGAGGTAGCCGACCGAAACCCCGACACTCAGATTCTTGACGTGCGCAGCGACAAAGAATGGATAAGCGGCCACATTCAGGATGCGATCCATATCCCACTGGGTGAGCTGAAGGCGCGTACCGGAGAATTGTCTAAAGACGCCGACACGATTGCGGTTTGCGGAAGTGGGTATCGTTCCAGCATCGCTGCAAGCCTGCTTCAGGCAGATGGTTTCTTGAAGATCAGTTCGATGGATGGCGGCATGACGGCCTGGAACGAACGGCAATTGCCGACAACTAGGGACTGAGCTTATGGACGTTTAAAGTATATCAGGGTCACAAGTTCGTTTCGCCTTCAATCCCGGAACAATCGGACCGGCCGTGCCGCCGGCCTTTTGATTGCGAAGTCAAACTGAACCTCTTTATGTCCCTTCGGGTGCTGCTCTCGCCATAGCTCCAGCAGCAGAGACGGCATTGCGGTGAGAACGGCTTTGGTTCGATGAACCTTTGCATGGCAGGCAGGACATAACGAAAGCATCAGGTTTAGTACGGACCTTCCAGGCACACGATGATGTGTTGGCTTACATCGCTTTTGCGCTTCCAAGTATCAGCCGGCGGGAGCGTGCAGATCGTGCGCGGCCCGTAATCAACACTTCCTTCTCGGCTAAACAGCGCGTCTTCCTCGACTTCGTCCTTTCGCACTACATCACCGAAGGCGTTGAGGAACTGGATCAAGAAAAGCTCTCGCCTCTGTTGATTTTGCGATTTGGCGCTATTTCTGATGCGGTATCAGAATTGGGTCCCGCGCCTGAGATCCGCCAGGTGTTTGCAGAATCGTTGCTTCCCCATCTTCTACACGGAACTCCAATCTCGAACCCAAGCTCGTTCGAACTGTTAAACCTGCACCGCGAGGGGCCACGCGGGTCTGGTTTCGATAGAGAAACAATTTACGTCTGTTGACAAGATTTGCGGAGCCTGTGTATTGTTTCTGCCACTCGCAGATTGAAGGTTCGATCGCGGTGATTCCAAATCACCAGGGCTCTCGGTTGTAAGCAGGGTGGTTCAGACAAGACTGAACCTGTGTCATTCAACTTTTGGGGGTAGACGCTATGAGGTTATTGAAAATCGCAGCATCGGTTCTAGTTCTGCTGCTGGCCAGCACGACTCAGCTGCTCGCGCAGGGTTCGTCAACGGGCACCATTCTTGGCCGGGTCAGCGATGCCAGCGGCGCCTCGCTCCCAGGTGCGAACGTGATCATCATGAACACGGCCACCGGCACTGCCCATAGCGTCAAGAGTAACGGGTCCGGCGATTATACGGTCCCAGAGTTACAGCCCGGTCCCTACAAAGTGACGGTGGAGGCGCCTGGGTTCGGAAGCCAGGTGAGCAGTCTTACAGTGGTCGTCGCTCAGGAGGCCCGCGTTGATGCGCAGCTGAAACTTGGAGGGGCCGTCGAGACGATCGAGGTCAATACGTCGGGTGCGCAGTTGGATACGGACACAGCTTCCTGTCGCAGCTCGTCAGTCAGAAGCAAGTGGAGCAGCTACCCCTCAATGGCCGCAACTTCCTCAATCTCCTGTTTATCGGTGCGGGTGCCGTGCAAACCGTAGGAGAGCAGGGCCAGATGCGTTCTGGCGAAGGCAATGCGATCTCAATCAACGGCGCTCGACCGGAATCGAACAACTACACGCTAGACGGTATGGTCAACACTGATACGGCGCTGAATACTCCAGCGGTCATACTCTCGCAAGACGCGATTCAGGAGTTCAAGGTACAGAGTGAGACCTACTCCGCCGAGTTCGGCTTCAGCGCCAACCAGGTGAATATCGTAAGCAAGAGTGGTACGAATCAGCTTCACGGGGCAGCCTTTGAGTTCAACCGTAACGATGCGTTCGACGTCAGTACACACTTCCAGGGCAAGCCGCTGCTCCGTCAAAATCAGTTCGGGTTCGTGGTCGGTGGTCCCATCGTCCTTCCCAAGCTCTACGACGGCCGGAGCAAGACGTTCTTTCTCGCAAACTATGAGGGTTGGCGGATTAAGAACGGCACCAGCTCCCCGAACAACTATGTTCCTGACCCAACACAATTGAGTGGTAACTTCGCCGCTTCCGGACTACCTGCATTCAGTCCGGATAAGGGATCCAAATGCCAAGCTGCGATTGCCCTTGGTAACCCCTGCCTTCCCGTCGATCCCATAACCGGGCAGCCATTTCCCAGCAACATCATCCCTTCAGGCCGCTTTTCGCGGGTTGCCAAAGTCGCTCTGGGCGCCAATCTATTCCCGGCGCCTAATAACACCAACACGGTCGGGGCCGGTAACTTCGTTTTGCGGACTGTGCTGCCGAACCAGACCGACCAGCAGACGTACAAGATCGATCAGAACCTCGGCCGGTACGGAAGCATCTTCGGCCGTTACACCAAGGCGGATTACACGGTGACGCAGGCCGGGACTGTCTCGCTGCCCTTCGGCCTCAATATTTTCACGGAGAAGTCTACGAGCTGGGAGGTATCCCACACTATCAGCCTCGGTCAGAATAACGTCAACAACATCCGTTATGGACAGTTGAGCGCTAAGTCGATTCAAGGCGTGACTTCTGCCCCGGTTGCTGACGCCGCTGCTCTGAATGTCGCTTCCGTGTTCTCGAACTTGCCGAATTATGCACGCGGTTATCCCAACATCGGTATTGGTGGCTTCAACCCGGTAGGCAGTCCCGGCAATACTCCGACCACGAGCGACATCCCCACGTGGGAGATTGCCGATTCCTTGACTTCGACGCATGGCAAGCACTCCCTCAGCATCGGCTTCGACTATCGCAGCTGGGTTCAAAAACGTAATCTCTCCGGCAACTTCTTAGGCAGCTATGGGTACTCAAGCGGGACCATCAACCAAAATGGAAGCAACGGCACTAACGGGTGCGCGACGGTATATTGTGGCACCGGCAACTCTACAGCGGACTTTCTCCTTGGTTACTACTCCGGTGCTTCTACCTTTCAGCCCGGTCCTTTCTCAACCGGTAGCACACCTGGCAATCTGAATCAGTTCCACTTCAAGTACTTCGCTCCTTATTTTCAGGATGATTGGAGGGCCACACAAAACCTTACGTTGAATCTCGGACTTCGTTGGGACTTCCGTACCATTCACTACGAGACGGATGACAAGATGTTCTGGATCGACACCGCCAACACGAAAGGGGGTCTTTGCTTCGCAAATCAGAAGCTGCTGACCGATGGCATCGCCCCTACGGGCAACGGATTTTACCGGTATTGCGCCCGCAATAATCCCCGCTCAGCCCCGTACCTTCCTTTTGCTCCGCGCCTCGGCTTCGCCTATCGGCCGTTTGGTGATAACAGGACGGTCATTCGCGGCGGCTACGGCCTTACCTTCGACTCCAGCCTCACTCGCGAGATCGACAACTCCGGCGACCTGTACCCGTACGTCATCCGCACCAACATCAATCCCGTCGTGCAGGCCGGCACACCCAAGGTGACCGATCAGCTCTTTCCTGCGACTGCTACTCCCCATGCGGTCAGTGCCGCAACGGACGGCGGACAGTTTATCGCCGTGATCATCTCTGAAAATCCGATCAACCCTTACGTCCAGCAGTACTCGCTTTCGATTCAGCGAGAGCTTGCTCAAAACACCACGCTCGAGGTCAACTATGTCGGCAATAAGGGCACGCACCTGCTCGACCGCGTAAATATCAACCAGCCGTTCGCACCGGCGAATCCTGCTCTGTGCGACGCCACACAAGGGAAGGGCGATCCGGCGAAAGGCCTCGGATTGGACTGCCCAGTGGCCGCTCGCCGTCCGCTCACCAACTTCGCCGGCACGATCACGCTAGATAGCAAGTGGATCGGCTACTCCAATTACAACGCCGGCAACGTGAAGTTCGAGCGTCGCACCTCGGACCTTGCCGCCGTCCTCGTATACACCTACTCGAAGAGCATGGATGACAAGTCCGCCGCCGCCGGGATCGGCGCCACCAATGGCTTCGCCGGCCATCTCAACGACCGCAACCCGTCGCTCGACTGTGCCCGGTCCGACTTCGACGTGGGCCAGCGATTCGTCGCAAGCTTCGTCTACAACCTGCCTGTTGGCAAAGGTAAAGAGCTTCTCGGTAGCAGCAACCGTGTTGTCGACGCCGCTGTCGGCGGCTGGTCGGTGACTGGCATCGCTACCTTCCAGAAGGGCTTCCCCTACTCCATCCAGGCGAACGATAAGTACGGTCTGTTGACCGCGATAAACCAACGCGCCGACCTTGTCGGCAATCCGAATGCGGGCTTCACCAAGAGCATTAATCAATACTTCAATACCGCCGCTTTTGCGCAGCCGATCGCTGGCACCTTCGGCAGCAGCGGTCGTAACATCCTTCGTGAGCCCGGCATCAACAACTGGGATCTCGGCGCACTCAAGAATTTCTCGCTTTACGAGCGCCTCAATCTCCAGCTTCGCCTCGAATCCTTTAATACCTTCAACCATACCCAGTATGGCGTTGACCCAACCTCCGCCGCGGCTGCGGCCGGCGGTCCGGGGACGGGGGCGATCGACCGCAACGTCAACGACCAAACGATCTTCGGAGGCATAAATAACAACTTTGGCAAAGTTATTTCGGCTCGACCGGGACGCATTCTGCAACTCGGCGGAAAGATCACCTTCTGACCTGGTGGGAGCTGTTCTTGGAGGCTCCGCCCGCGGCGAGGGCCTGCAACGCACCTCGGCGGTACCGGCATGTGTGTGTGTCGGAGTAGGAATCAGGGAGGGAAGCCGGATGCCAGGATCTAGTCTCAAGGGTGGCTTGATGAGGCCTCAACAAACCAGGCTTCGGGGAGTTCTCGCCGTCTGCGCTCTCGTGAGCGCTGCGACCGCACAGATGCCGGAACCGATAAGCCGGGTCACCGTCGACTGGAACAAGTCGACGGTCTCGAGATCAACACCCACGCTACAGGTCGTCGTCAACCCTATGCTCTTACGTGGAGCTCCCATGCACGACGGCTCTTTTGCGGCCCTGCACGCGCTTGGGGCTGACTATGTGCGATATGTTCCATGGCTGCCATATCCGCGCCAGGCCGTCGCAGAACTTGCCGAACCTGCGAATGGGATGACATCCTGGGACTTTTCGAACATCGACCCAACTCTCGATGACTTCATGAAGGCAAACAAGGGCCACAGCGTGGTCCTGAACTTCAGCACCATTCCTGCATGGATGTTCAAGACGGACAAGCCAGTCATCTATCCGGACGACCCTAACCAGGTCTTCTGGGACTACACGCAAGGCACCGATCTTCGCGACCCGTCGATGAAGGAGATCTCCGACTACTTTGCCCGCCTCCTAGCCTGGTACACCCAGGGCGGCTTCACCGATGAACTCGGTAAGCGCCATGATTCTGGCCATCACTACGAAATTGCGTACTGGGAGGTGCTAAACGAGATCGAGTTCGAGCACCACTGGACACCCGAGGCCTACACACGCTTCTACGATTCCGTGACCGCGGCCATGCTCAAGGTGGACCCTAAGTTGAAGTTCATGGCTCTGGCTCTCGCGCAGCCCAGCAAGGCGCCTGAGATGTTTGAATATTTTCTTAATCCGGCACACCACACAAAGAATGCGTCAATCGACTTCATCACGTATCACTTTTACGCAACGCCCTCACCGGAGGAGGATCTAGACGACTGGCAGTACACTTTCTTCAATCAGGAGGAGGGCTTTCTCAATACGGTCCGCTACGTCGAGACGCTTCGCAGGCGCTACGCCCCCAGCACTAAGACCGATCTGAATGAGCTTGGGGTCATTCTTCCTGAGGACGAGAAGGAGATTCGCGGGCGGGGAAAGTATGTCGCCAAGGACGAGCCGAAGGCGTATTGGAATCTGGCAGGCGCGATGTATGCGGACCTGTATGTGCAGTGCGCGCGCATGGGCATCGATGTGATCGGCGAGTCGCAGCTGGTCGGGTACAAATCGCAGTTTCCGAGTGTCAGCATGATGAACTACAAGACTTCGGAGCCGAACGCGCGCTATTGGACGCTGAAGCTGCTATTGGAGAACTTCGGTCCCGGCGACAAGCTGGCAGCTACCACCACACCGAACGGACTTACAGCCGCGCAAGCGTTTGACACCCCGCATGGCCGCAAGCTACTTGTGATCAACAAAAGAAATCGCGAACAGGAGCTACCACTTCCCGTTCAGATCGCCGCCGGAACGGTTACCTATGTCTCGCCGTCGACCGGGGATGGCAAACCACAGACGAAGCCTCTCTCCGGTACCAGCATCACGCTCGAGCCCTTTGAGATCGCGGTGGTGAGTTATCGCTGACCGAGCAGGGACATCAGCTCTGCAACGGGTTGCCTTTCAACTGCGCCTCCGTGCAGGAATGGAAGAAGCTTACGACCGGGCCCACAAGAACGTTTGGCCGGAGCTCCTCGCCGAGCTTACGGACGCGGGTGCGCGGGAGTACTCGATCTTCCGTCGCGGGCAGGAGCTCTTCCTATACTTCCTAGTACCGGACTTCGACGTGTTTCGCGAACGTATGGATGATGCCGACGTGAATCGCCGTTGGCAGCAGACGATGGGTCCACTCTTTGAACCCGTTTCTTCTCTCCAGCCAGGTGAGCGCTACGCGATGATGCAGGAGGTCTTCTACATGCCTGGTGTGCCGACCGACCGCGTCGAGCCCGCTCAGCAGTCATCGAAGAGAGTATCGGATGCGAAGTGAATATCGTCATCTTCGCGTGGGTCTTGTGGGCCTGGGTCTCGAGGCCTACTGGAGCCAGTTTAAAGGCTTGGAGCAACGCCTGCTGGGATATCTCGGGGAAGTCGAGAGGCTGATCTCAGCGGATGACCGGATCGTCGTGAACTTTGGACTCGTGGACACTCCCGAGAAGGCACTGGGCGCAGCCCATCGCTACCGTCGCGAGGAGGTCGAGATTCTTCTCGTGTACGTGACGACTTATGCGCTCTCAGCGACGGTGCTGCCGCTTATCAAACGCGCGGGCGTGCCGGTGCTGCTGCTGAATCTGCAACCTACGGCCGCTATCGATTACGATCGGGTCAACGCTATGGAGAGCCGCACCGCCATGACTGGCGAGTGGCTCGCCTACTGCAGCTCCTGCCCGGTCCCCGAGATCGCCAACGTACTGTGCCGTCTCGGCATATCTTTCTATCAGGTCACGGGCATGCTGCACGATGACCCAATTGTTGCCCGCGAGCTTGAGGAGTGGTTGCGCGCCGCGATGGTCGTGCACACGCTCGCGCACAGCCGGCTGGGCCTGATGGGCCATTACTACGGCGGCATGCTCGATATCGCGACGGATCTCGTCCAGGTCAGCGGCCGTTTCGGCCTTCACATCGAGATGCTTGAGGTTGACGAGCTCAGTGCGCGCCGCAGGGATTTCAATGACGACGCGCTCAGCGATAGGGTGACAGAGTTCCGGAGGTTCTTCGCTGTCGGCGAGGATTGCTCCGCCGCTGAGCTGAGCCGTGCGGCCAGGACTTCGATCGCGCTCGATCGACTTGTCGCTGAGAGGGAGCTTGACCTACTTGCCTACTTCTACAAAGGTTCGGGTGTTGCGGAGAACGAGGACACGATGAGCTCCATCATTCTGGACACCTCCATGCTTACAGGCCGTGGAGTTCCTGTCGCCGGCGAGTACGAGGTCAAGAATGTTGTCGCAATGAAGATTATGGATCTGCTCGGTGTGGGTGGATCGTTCACTGAGTACTACGCTGTCGATTTCGCCGAGGATCTGGTGTTGATGGGACATGACGGACCTGGCCACATCGGGATCGCGCAAGACAGGATCAAGGTCCGACCGCTTCACGTGTATCACGGCAAGTTGGGCACCGGGCTTTCGGTAGAGATGTCGGTGAAGCACGGGCCTGTCACGCTGCTCTCGATCGTTGAGGACCGCGAGTGCGGCTTTCTGCTTCTGATGGCAGAGGGCGAGAGCGTGCCGGGCGCGACTCTGGAGATAGGCAACACGAACAGCCGATATCGCTTCGCTCCTGGAGCGCGTGGGTTTATCGAGGCGTGGAACAGCCACGGCCCGGCACATCACTGCGCGGTTGGCCTGGGGCATGTCGCGTCGCAGCTCAAGAAAGTTGCAAGCCTGCTCGGTCTCCCGGCCGTGCAGGTCTGCTAGAGACTCCCATGCAGACAAACTCATCATTTCAAACTCGCAACATGGCGGTCGACACTATGACAAGGCACACTCTGCACTCCTTTTTCCGCAATACTCTGCTTCTCAACGCGGTCACGGTCGCGTTTGCATTTTCTGCCTCCCTGCTTTCACGAGACGCCTTTGCGGCCGTGCCACTGAGCGGCGGGCCGAATGCGCTGCAGTGTGACTCCCTCACCGAGCCGCTCGGTCTTGACAGCATGCACCCGCGGCTCTCCTGGCATTTGCAAGATGGGCGCAACGGAGCTCGCCAGACCGCTTATCAGATCAGCGTATTCAGCCGTAAACCTCCGGGGCCAGCGAGCAAACCTGACGTCTGGGACAGCGGGCGAATCGCCTCACAGGTCTCCTCGGGTGTCGCGTATGCCGGGCAGGAGCTTCTTCCGGAGAAGCGCTACTTCTGGAGAGTCACGATTTGGGACGCTAACGGAAGAGCCTACCCAGCGAGTGCTCTGAGCTGGTTCGAGACCGGACTTCTGCAACAGTCCAACTGGCATGCGGAGTGGATCGGCTATGAGCCCGCGGAACTCCACAGCATCCGCGAGTCGGGCGCCGCATGGATTACGAACGTTGCTTCCACAAGTGCGGCCACGAGCGATACGCACCATAACTTCCGGTACCGCTTCGCGGTTGACAAGCCCGTTGCGCGTGCGGTCCTGTACACGACGGGAGAGGACACGCCTGCCGCGTGGCTGAATGGCAAGCAGGTGCTCGAAGCGAAGCCGCTGGCCCCCTGGAAGCAGATGCCGTGGGGCACATACGAGCGGGTTGAGGTTACGCCGGCGCTTCAGCAAGGCGAGAATCTCCTTGCAATCGGCGTTACTCGTTTCAAGATTCCACGCTCTCAACAGGTGTCTACACAGGCACCCATGAGCGCCGTGATGTATGTGGCTTTCACAGACGGATCGAACAAGCTGTTTACGAGTTCTGCCGAGGGTTGGAAGGCGCAGCTCGATGCGCCCGCCGGCTGGTGGGAGCCCGGACACAAGGATGGGAACTGGAAGGCGGCTGAACGCTATAAACCTGCTTCCGATCCATTCGGCAGCCGAGATGGCGGACTTCCATGGCCGACCGGGCCCGTGTCAAGCCTGCGCAAGACCTTTTCGGCACGACCCAAGAGCCTGGTATCGGCCCGGCTGTATGCCACTGCGCTTGGAGCCTACAAGTTCCACCTCAACGGCAGCGCGATAGGCGACCAGATTCTTTCGCCGGGCTGGATGGACTTCCGTGAGCACGTCGCCTACCAGGTGTATGACGTCACTCGGCAGGTACACGGCGGGCGCAATGCACTGTCGGCCTATCTCGCGCCCGGGTGGTACAGCACACCGCTGCGTTGGTTCCGGCAAGGAAACAACTATGGTAGTACGCAGCCCGCGCTGAAAGCCCAGCTACGTCTCGAGTACGCGGATGGAAGCATCGACTGGATCGCGACCGACAGCACATGGAAGGCGGAGATCTCACCCATACTGTTCGCCGAGATCTATGACGGTGAGACCCGGGACGCACGGCGAGAGCAGGCCGGTTGGGACGCGCCCGCCTTCGACGACAAGACATGGCATTCAGCGTCGGTCGTGCCGGCGAAAGAACCGCGCATCGTCTCACAGTTCTTCCCGCCAATTCGCGAAGAGCGAGTGATGACCGCGAAGTCGATCACGGAGCCCAAGCCCGGCGTGTACATCGTGGACTTTGGCCAGAACATGAGTGCGCTGCCGCGTCTGCGTGTTCGCGGAGTAGCGGGCCACGACATCAAGCTGCGATTCGCGGAGGTACTCAATCCTGACGGCACGTTGTATGTGGACAACCTGCGGACGGCGAAAGCTACGGATCATTTCATCCTTGCGGGAAGCAGACCGAACGGTGGCGGGTTTGAGGAGTTCCAGCCACTGTTCACCTTTCATGGATTTCGCTACGCCGAGATCACCGGCGTTTCCACGAAACCTAATCTAACGACATTGAAGGCCGTGGTGCTCCACACCGACGCTCCTTTCACGGCAAGATTTTCGACCGGCGAGCCGATGGTCAACCAGCTGTGGAGCAATGTCCTGTGGGGACAACGCTCGAACTTCGTCGGCGTACCAACGGACTGCCCTCAACGCGATGAGCGGCTCGGATGGAGTGCCGACGCCCAGGTCTTCTGGCGCACGGCAACCTTCAACATGGACCTATCCACGTTTAGCCAGAAGTACGCGGCGGACCTCCATGGCACCCAGGTAGACACGGCCATGTACGGTATATTTGCGCCGGGCATCGACACAGCCAACCCTGGATACGGTGCGGCGTGGAGCGACGCGGGGGTCATTATTCCTTGGACGGGATGGGTTCAATCCGGCAACCCGCGCATTATCGACGAGAACTGGGAAGGCATGCAGCGGTACATCGCTGAGATCGAGAGTAAGAACCCCGACCACCTGTGGCGCAATGGCTTTGGCGCTGCCTTTGGCGACTGGCTGACACCCACCATCACCACGCCAGAGGACCTCCTCGCAACGGCCTACTGGGCATACGATGTCACCCTGATGCGGGAGATGGCGCTTGCCACCAACCGCACGGCCGATGCTGAGCGTTATGCAACGCTCTTCGAGAGGATCAAGGCTGCCTTCCAGCAGGCGTACATCCGCTCCGATGGATTTGTCGGTACGGTCGATCACTTCCCCAGTATCCCGCCCCCCACGGTGAATCCGGTTGACGCCGAGCGTTCGAAGTCCCAACCCGTCGAAACCCAGACCGGTTACGTCCTGGCGCTCTACATGCATCTCGTGCCGGATGATCTTCGCGCGGCCGCTGCCAATAAACTGGTGGCCAAGATCCGTGATAACAACTGGCTGTTAGGTACCGGCTTCCTCGGCACTCCATATCTTCTGGCGGTTCTCTCGGATACGGGTCACAGTGACGTTGCCTACAGAATTCTTCTTAACCGCGCGTATCCCTCCTGGGGCTACCTGATCGACCACGGTGCGACTACGACTTGGGAGCGCTGGAACGGGGACCGCATGCGTGACGACCCCAGCATGAACTCCTACAATCACTACGCCTATGGAGCGGTCGCGGAATGGCTCTACCGGTACGCCGCCGGAGTGGACACGGACTCAAGCGACCCCGGCTTCCACACGATCTCGCTTCATCCGAACTTCGATCCGCGGCTTCACCAGCTTGCGTTCGCCTACGATTCTGCGTTCGGGACGATACGTTCCGAGTGGAGCGTGAAAGGCAGGGAGGTTCGATGGGAGGTTACGGTGCCACCCAACGCGTCTGCAGTTCTCTCGACCCGCGACACCAACGCCACCCAGTTCGCGATTGGAGGTGTTCCGCTGAGCGACGCGAAGAGCGGGCTGAAGCCGGGCAAGGCCGAGGGTGAGTTCCTTCTGCCGGCTGGCTCCTACAGCTTCAGCGCAATCCTGCAGCAGACCACGACGGAGGTGGCCGATGTCACGCACTAATCGCTTGCACTTGCTTCCGGGCAGCGCCGCTCTGGCCTTTGCGGCGTGCCTCGTTTGTCCTGCTCCTGCGCAGCAGAGCTCTTCGGCCGCGAACGATCCTCTCGCCCAGGGTTTCCTGTCGCCACCAGCGGCAGCTCGCCCCCGCGTCTGGTGGCACTGGATGAACGGCAACATCACCAAGGAAGGCATCACGCAGGACCTTGACTGGATGCACCGTGTCGGGATCGTCGGCTTCCAGAACTTTGATGCTGCGCTGAACACTCCCAAGGTTGTGGATCAGCGCCTCATCTACATGACGCCTGGATGGAAGGACGCGTTTCAATACGCGATCAGCAAGGGCGACGCCTATGGCTTCGAGATGGCGGTTGCGGGCTCGCCTGGCTGGAGCGAGACTGGCGGACCGTGGGTGAAACCCGAGCAGGCCATGAAGAAGGTCACATGGAGTGAGACGGCTGTCGAAGGCGGCAAGCCCTTCCATGGGACGCTGTCACCCCCGCCACGGGTCACGGGACCCTTCGGCAATCTCGCCGAGCACGATCTCATGGGCGCCATGGGTGGCAGCGAGGCTCCGCCTCCGCCCGTCGACTTTGGTGCGGACACAGTTGTCCTCGCGATCTCCGAGCCCCCGATCGAGATCCCCATCTCAAACCTTCAACCGAAGGTCACGACCTCAAGCGGAACAGCCGTGGACGCGGCCCGGTTGTATGACGGCGACCTGAACGCCAGCGTCACTTTTCCAGCCTCGCCCTCCGGCCAGACCAGCTGGCTGCTGTATGAGTTTGCGCAGCCGGTGACGATTCAAGCCGTAACCTACGCCGCCGGCGGCCCGCGGAATCCGCTTGCCATCTTCATGGGTGAAACGAATGACGGACCTCTGCTTCAAAGTAGTGCTAACGGCCAGACCTTCACCGATGTCCTACGCATGCCGGTGGCCGGTGCGGTTGAGCACACCATGGACTTCGCCCCGGTTACCGCTCGTTTCTTCCGGCTCGCCTACGCCGAAAAGCCAGCTCCTTCGAATCTGCAGGGCGACATCGACCTGAGTGAGTTCGGTGGAAGCAAGAGTTCTGGTCCACCCACCCGCAGCATCGCCGAGTTCAACCTCCATACCGGGCCACGTATCCATCGCTTCGAGGAGAAGGCAGCCTTTGCTGCCTTGCCCGATCTTTACGCGGCGGCAACGCCCGAGGTGGCGGCAGACTCCGTGATTGCAAAGTCCGGCGTCATCGACCTTACAGGCAAGATGAGCAAAGACGGCACGCTTGACTGGACTCCACCTCCCGGTCACTGGACCGTGCTCCGTATGGGCTACTCGCTTACCGGCATTACCAATCATCCCGCGCCTCCCGAGGCGACCGGACCGGAGGTCGACAAGCTCAACAAGGCTGATGTGCAGGCATACTTCAGCCATTACTTGGACAATTACAAGGATGCCACCGGCGGCAATATGGGCAGGGACGGAAATGGCAAAGGCCTTCGCTTCGTCATCACCGACTCCTGGGAGGCCGGAACGCAGAACTGGACCAACGACATGCTTGCGGAGTTTGCGAAGCGGCGCGGCTACGACAGCCGTCCATGGCTGCCCGCACTCACCGGACGCATCCTTGGCAGCAGCGCGGAGAGCGATCGCTTCCTCTGGGACTACCGCCGCACCATCGAAGAGCTCCTCGCGGAGAACCACTATGCGACCCTGAACGAGATGCTGCACGCCCGAGGCATGGGTCAGTACGGCGAATCGCATGAGTCCGGCCGTGCGACCATCGGCGACGGCATGGAGATGAAGCGCTACGACGACGTCCCGATGTCCGCCATGTGGGTCCAGCGTCCCGGTGTCAACGCCAATAACTTCGGATACAACGCAGATGTTCGCGAGTCCGCATCCGTCGCCCACATCTACGGCCGTCCCTTCGTTGCCGCCGAGTCGATGACCGCCTCCGCCAATCCCTGGGGTTGGTCGCCTGCGACCCTGAAGCCCACAGCGGATAAGGAACTGACGATGGGCCTGAACCGTTTCGTCATCCACTCCTCGGTCCATCAGCCGCTGACCGGTCCAAACGGAGCGGACCTCGGCAGCCCCGCCCCTGGCCTCGCCCTCGGGCCCTTTGGACAGTGGTTCAACCGCAACGAGACCTGGGCCGAGCAGGCTTCGCCGTGGATCGACTATCTCGCGCGCTGCTCGTGGATGCTGCAGCAGGGCCGCTTTGTTGCCGATATCGCCTATTACTACGGCGAGGACAGCAACATCACGGCGATCTTCGCCGACCGCGGTCCCGACGTTCCCGAGGGCTACAACTTCGACTACGTTAACGCGGATATTCTCGAACACAAGCTCCGCGTCGAGAACCGCGATCTTGTAACCGACAGCGGTATGCATTATCGCGTGCTGGTGCTGGACCGTTACGCGCAGCACATGTCGCTGCCAGTTCTTCGCCGCATAGAGACGCTGGTCCGAAGCGGTGCCACCGTCGTCGGCAAGCCGCCGGTCGGCGATCCCTCGCTCGCAGACGACCAGGCTGCCTTTACCTCGATCGTTCACGAGCTCTGGGGTTCGGCCCCGGAGCCCAGCCGCAAGGTCGGCAAGGGAATGGTAGTCACCGGCCAATCCGTTGAAGCTGCGCTCAAGACACTCAAGCTCCCGGCGGACACGACGTACACCAAGTCGCAACCGGATAGCGAGATCCTTTTCGTGCATCGGCGCACCGCAGACAGCGATATCTACTTCGTGGATAACCGCTCCGCCCGAGCTTACGATACAACCGCCAGCTTCCTCATAAACGGGAGAGCCGCGGAGATCTGGCATCCCGACAGCGGCAGCATCACACCGGCCGCGTTCAGCATGGCGAACGGTCGCACGTCCGTTCCGCTATCCCTCGACGCATGGGGCACTGTCTTCGTGGTCTTTCGCCAACGCACGAAAGAGACCATGCACAGCCTTCCCCGGCTTACGGAGACCGATTTAGCCACTGTCTCCGGTCCCTGGGATGTTCGCTTTGAGGAGAAGCGCGGCGAGCCCGAGACGGTACACCTCGACAGCCTTGGCTCCTGGAGCGACAACGCCGACCGTGGCATCCGGTATTTCTCTGGCCACGGCACCTACACCAAGCACATCGACGCTCCAGCAGCCTGGTTCAAGCCCGGGGGACGCATCCTGCTCGATCTTGGGGACGTCGCCAATCTCGCCGAGATTTCCGTGAATGGCAAGCAGCTTGGCACGCTCTGGAAAGCGCCTTTTCGCATCGATGCGACCGCCGCGATACATCCGGGCGACAATCTCTTCGAGGTAAGGGTAGTCAATCTGTGGGTCAATCGGCTGATCGGCGATGCCCAGCCGGACGCAGGCAAGAAGTACACTTTCACTGCACGCAACCCGTATAAGGCGACTTCGCCCCTGGTGCCGGCGGGGCTGCTTGGACCCGTCCGGCTGCTTCGGGAGGAGCATGCAGGAGATAGCGGCCACTGAGGTCTGCGTGGAAGGAGTGTAGTGTGAGAAAGTGTCTCCAGACTGCGGTTCTGCTGTGCGGCTTTGTTTCGGCCGTGGGCTTCGCTGGCCCAGCGGCAACCGCGCAACAGTCGGAGATCAGCCAGGCCTACGCTGCTGCCCAGAGCACCCTGGCGGCCGGCGACCTCGATGAAGCGCGGCGCCAGTTCACGACGCTTAGCCGCGCACACCCTGAGATCGCGGAGATCCATGCGACGCTAGGCGCCTTGCTCTTTCAGCAAGGGGAGTTCACCGGATCTCTTCGGGAGCTCGAAGCCGCGAAGAAGTTGAAACCTTCCCTGCCGAAGCTCGACGGCCTGATTGCCATGTCGAATGCCGAACTCGGCAACTATGATGCCGCTCTTGCTCCGCTCGAGGAGACCTTCCGCTCCTCGGAAGAGCCGGCTTTGAAACGCCAGAGCGGCCTGGAACTCGAGCGTGCTTACACCGCGACGAGGCAGGATGCGAAGGCTGTCGGCGTTGCGCTGAAGCTCCAGCAGCTCTTCCCGAAAGACCCCGAGGTCCTGTATCACAACGAACGCATCTTCGGGAACTTCGCCTATCTCACCGTGCAGACTCTCACGCAGGAGGCTCCTGACTCCGTGTGGCGGTACCAGGCACAGGCCGAGGCCTTGGAAAGTCAGGGCTCGCACGATGCAGCGATCGACGCTTACCGCAAGGTGCTTGCACTGGATCCAAAGCGGCCTGGTATCCACTACAGAATTGGGCGTGTGCTCCGCGAGAGGGCGCGCGACAGCCACGGTTCGAACGATATTCAGCTCTCTTTGGCGGAGTTCCAGGAGGAACTGAAGATCAATCCTGATAATGCGAATGCGACTTATGAGATCGGCGAGCTGAACCGGGTGTCCGGTCACCTGCCTGAGGCTCAAACCTATTTTGAAATGGCTCTCCGCAGCTATCCGAACTTTCCGGAAGCGAGCCTTGGCCTCGGGACGGTGCTCGCATCCCTCAACCAGCCTATAAGGGCTCTGCCCTATCTCAAGCGGTCGATCGAAGGGGATCCCACCGATGCGACGGCTTGGTACCGACTTTCTCAAGTAGAACGTGCGTTAGGGCACAAAGCGGATTCAGAGGTTGCGCTTAAACGATTTCTCGAACTGCGCAACACCGGCGCACCGGATATTTCCCATTCACAGCAGCGAGACGTGAGCCGGCAGACCGTTGATCCTGAGTAGCAAACTGAACTGCGAACGCAAACACACGCCCGCGCTGATAGCTGGTCGCACGCAGGTTCGATAGGACATTGCTCAGTTCTCCAAAATGCCTCTGACAATTGTGGCCTGTGCTCCACTCTGTGACAGCGGTCCGAGTCCGTTTCACGTTGGTTCTCTTGCTCGTACTCCCGAGATTTGCGATAGACCACGTCGGACAGGACTGCCAAACTTGCTGCTTTCAGAATTAATTGGCGTAATGTTTTGGAATTAGTTGGCGTAGACAGACGGAACTCACATTTCGCTCTCCGCTGAGTGCCGCAACACGCATCAGACGCACTACACTAGCTGGTCAGCTGGTGCTGTTCCCAAAAATCGAGTTACGTTGAGGCGGAGGCATGCAACTGCCGGCGAATGCTTCGCGCCTAACTAAGTAGCAACCCTTACATTCTGCTGGCGATGGACAGCAATCTGACGCTTCGTGAATCCGCTTGAACCCGTGAGCGCCGTTCCCAGCCCATTTCTTCGCGTGGCTTACCCTGGCGGAGACTCTTACGGATGTGCCAGGCTTTACTCCGCCATGCTTGGGCTGCCGCGAAGCGATCATCGGTCCGGCACTGGCGCTCCAACCCACGCTGAGGAGAAAACATGAAACTAATCAAGTTAAATTCGACTGCATCAGAAGCGTCATCCATCTATCTGTCGCGCTGGGTGGCTCCGTTAGCCGCTATCGCTCTGGCAGCCGCACTGGGCTGCAACTCCTCCATCGTCACTCCCGCCATGCGGCCTCCGGCGGGAAGCGCCACCGGCGAGACAAGCTCCACCACCGCTCCTGCCACACCGGTAGCAAAAAGCGTTCCGCCCGCGCTGGCACAGATGGGCGAGTATGGCGAAAACATCTACGACGCGGCCAAGGCGGCCAAGTGGAAAGAAGCCGCGTCGAAGCTCGCTTCGCTCAAGAATGCGGTGCAGTCCTCCGCCCAGGATCTCTCCGGCGCGACCAACGAGCGCGGACAGCTTGACGCGACTGTTACCGCTCTCGATCACTCCGTGCCGCATCACGATAAGAGCGCCACCATGCGCGACGCCAACCAGGTCACGTTCCTGGCGGCGGAGCTGACCGCACCCTACCATCCCAAGATTCCGGCGGATGTGGCTGGACTTCGACGGACGCGAACTGGAGATCTGGAGCGCGGCCCATAACATACCCAAGCTCAAGCACACCGCCGAAGACATTCACCACACTTGGGACCAGGTGCGTTCTCAGGTAGAAGCCCACAATGGCCAGAACGCAGCCAAAGGCTTTGACGCGCTGGTAGCCAAGGTAGACCATGCCCACACCGCGGCCCAGTACCACGCAGTCGCCAACCCTCTGCTGGACCAGGTCGATAAGCTCGAAAACGTCTTCTAGTCTGGTGCGTCATGCAGATGCGTGTCTTCGAGATGCCTTCGCGGTCTAGATGAACGGTTTGGCTCGCGGACGCAGACTTGCGGCGCGGCTGGTGCAGGAAGCGAACCTGACCCCAGCGCAGAAGAAGTACTGACACGAGTCCGCCGACCACACATACCCATGCACAAGGGCGAGGATCACGTAGTCGCGCTTGCCTTTCACGGTCGAGCGATCGGGTACGGTCAGCATGCTTTTCGGCTGCGCCCTACGGCGCGAGGAGCTAGCCACGCTCGAGATTGAGACGGGTCCAGATCCGCGAGGGCCGCTGGGTGCTGGCGGACCTGATAGGGAAGGGAAGATGCGTCCGGACCGTGGCCGTCCCGCTCTGGGTAAAGCAGGGGATCAACGCCTGGATGGCCGCGGCCGGGATCGAGGAGTGCCGGCTGCTTCGCCGCGTCCTCAAGAACGGCAAGGTAGTAGGCGATGGTCTGAGCGCCTGGGCCATCTGGTCGGTGGTCACAGAATCAGGCGCCCGTACGTCTTGTCTTGCTCCACGCTAACGGCGTCGGCACCCTGAACTGATTTCGCTTTCGCGGCTCAAGGGCTGGCCTACAGTCTCCCTTGTCAACGCTTCGCCGTACACCTCGCGATGCACCACGCATGACTCGGGGCCGGTGTGGTTTACTATGCCTTCACTGCACAGGACTTGCACCTGCTACTCCTTGCCGGTCTCCCGGCGCACTAGCGTACGATTTCTGACGTTTGGTGTAGTGACCCCTAAACGGCCTCAATCTCTTGCCCCTTTGGGTCCGGGAGCTGCCAATCATCGTCAATCAGCCCAGGAACGTAGAGGCATTCGTCGCCGCAGCCCATCGTAATCAGCATTTCCACAGATTGGGGCCACTTCGGCCGTCAGCCAGACTGCCATACAACCTCTATGGAGGGGTTAGCTATGTCAACGGTTTTGATTACGGGTGGTCACTCGGGTTTGGGATTAGCAGTTCCCAGCAGCTTGCAGTGGGTTCACGTACGAATCTCATTCTCGCCGGTCGTAACCCTGAGCAGATGGAGAACGCCGCGAAGGATCTCCGGGCGCGCTACGGGGTCGAGGTCAGCACGCTTCAGCTTGACCTTTCGTCTCTGGCATCTGTCAGAGACGCGGCTGATACTTGCAAGGCCATGCTAAAGGTCGCTCAAATCGATTCACTCCAAGCGATCGCTTGCAATGCCGGCGGACAGTTTACTGGCCCGATCTCATACAGCGTAGACGGGTACGAAGAGACTTTTGCAACGAACTATCTGGGCCACTTCCTGCTTGTCAATCTCCTGCTCGATAGCGTCTCCGAGAACGGGCGCATCGTATTTACAGCGAGCGGGACCCATGATCCAGCAACCATGGACGGCAAGATGGTGGGTATTGCCGCTGAGCCGGATGCGTGCGCTTTAGCCGACGAAGGAAAGAATGGAAGAAAGCCGATTTCCGGCGGTAAGCGCTACGCAACGTCGAAGCTCTGCATGATCCTGTTCGCTTACGAGCTGAATCGCAAGTTACGCGAGAGTGACAGCTCGGTGCTATCTATCGCGTTTAATCCAGGGCTAATTCCAGAGACTGGATTGGCCAGGACTTCGCCAGGGTTCGTTCAGTGGTTGCTTCGCACGTCTCTGATGAAGTGGTTTTTGAAACGTCTTGGCGTCACGATGGGAAGCCTTGCTTTTTCAGGTCCTGCTCTGGCCCGGGTTGTGGCCGACCCGTCGTTCGCACAGGCGTCCGGTAAATACATCCAGTCGAAGAATGGGTCAATCCTGGAAGCTCGCTCCTCCAAAATGTCCTACGATGAAAAGCGCGCTGCTCAACTGTGGACAGACTCCGATGAGCTGGTCCATCTGCGGCCGGAGGAGCAACCTCACCGCCTGAGAGAGGCCGTGGTAGCCTATGCGAACGGATAAAAAGCTGGTTGCGGCAGCGGCGGCTCTCCTTGATTCAGGCGGCGAGAGCGCCGTGACGCTTCGCGCAGTGGCAAGTGCCGTGGGTGTTTCGCACAATGCTCCTTACAAACACTTCAAGGGTCGAAGCGCACTGCTGGCAGCTGTAGCTGTCGAAGACTTCGCCAAGATGACGGAGGCTTTCTCAGCTATTCGCAGATCGCGTTGAAGCCGATGCGCAAACTGAAGAAAGCTCTCGGAGCCTTTGTCCAATACGGTCAGACGTACCCTGCGCGCTACAAGCTATTGTTCAGCGATCCAACGCTATCCCAGGAAGGCGAGGAGTTAGAGAAAGCTGCGATGCTGCCCTTCCTTGAGTTTGCGGCCATCGTTGAGGAGTGTCAGGCATCGAGACTGCTTCCTGAGATCCCCAACGTTGCTCTAACCGGCCTGCTGTTTGCATCCGTGCACGGCGTCATCGATCTTGCGGCAGGCGGTCGGATGCGCCGGGAGAAGGGCCTGTCCAGCGTCGGCGAAAGCGTGGATCTGTTGCTCGACCTGCTTTCACGAGGAGCCGGAAAGTGATATCGCCTTCTCGTCAACACGAGGGGGAAAAGAATTCCCACGAGCTTGGATGACAGCTCCGAGCAGCCTCGCCCAAACCGCAGTCAAGGCAAGTTCATGACAATGCAAGAGCTTCAATGTTTTGCTTCCGAGGAACGGATGATTCCAAGCGCGCCTATTGAGGACTCGCAGACCATCACTATCAGTGCGCCCATCGACCGGGTATGGCGTATCCAGACAGATGTCGACCACTGGGCAAACTGGTATGCCTACCTGCGCAATGCCAAGCTGGTCGGGCCCTTCGGTCCGGGGGGCGAAGCTGAGTTATGGAGGATTTCCAAAGCACAATCTGGTGATCGCGAAAGTCGACAACCTGCGTCTTGTGATGATCTACGGAACGTATAGGGGCTTCTCCGCAGTCACGAGATGGGATTTCAACCCACTTTCCCAAACGCAGACTCAGGTTACGTTCTCCGAGTCCTCGGTGGGTTTTTCTGCTTTCTGTCCTATACAGCAATGACAAACTCGGCGAGCATCTTGCTCGATGGCTCGAAAAGCTCAAAGCTCAAGCTGAAAGCTGATGGATCCATAGACTCCGAGGCGGCTCGGCCAGAGGGCATAACGGGTACTCCGCAACCTAGCCAGCAGACCCGTATCCTGAGCCACGGAGAGCAGCCTATGGATTTGAACGCTCGCGGAAAGCGTGAGCTTGGAATGAGCAAAGGTGCTCGTTTTCACAATCCATTGTCGGTTATTAGCGTGCTGAAGTCTCCGGGTTCAATCAATGTTGCGCCGATTCCGAAAGGGCGGGTTTCCATACGGAGACTTTCGGTCAAGCCTTCAAGGGCAAACTTGCTGGAAGCGTAGAGGCCCTGAAAGGGAAGGCCGAAGAGGGCACCCAGCGAACTGATGTTTACGATCAGCCCTTGGCGGCGGGCGCGCATGGCGGGCATGACTGCATGCACTATGCGAAGAGCGCCGAAAACTTGGCGTCCATTTGCGCCTGAGCTTCCAGGATAAACGTCTCTTCCACCGGGCCGGCGAGGCCGTATCCCGCGTTGTTGATGGCTACTTCGATACGGTCTTCGCGCTGCAGGACGGACTCCACCGCGGCTTGCACGGACGCGTCCGACGTCACGTCCATTTGCAGTGCTTGACATTTCGCTGGCCGAAAGGACGCTTTGCGGCTGCTGCCGTAAACCTTGTGGCCCGCAGCCGCGATCGCCTCGGCGCAGGCTTGGCCGATGCCCGAGGAAGCGCCGGCCCCAAGAACTACTTGGGGTGCCTCATGAGGTCACGGCCATTTTCAGATCTTTCGATCTTTCTCGCGCAGCACTTCGAGGACACTGTCGGCGGTGTAGTGGCTGTCGGACTACAAGAGCTCGGAATACACCGAGAAGCGGGCGATGCTGATGCCCTTGGGAATCGCGGGATAGACGAAGACCGAAGTCAGTATGTGACGCTTGCGGAGTTCGCCGTGAAAACGGCAGGCGTCTTCATCTTTGAAGTAGAGCGAGATGATCTGGCTGGCGCTGCCGGCCTCCGGTCGCTTGGCGGCGTCTTCAAAGGCGGCTCCTTTGCGTATGATAACGTCCGATATCGTATATCGGCAGAGCGCAGCATCGTGCGAGCAGCCAATTGTCGGAGAAGCCCGTTTTCCGTCCATGTGCCAAACGAGAGCTTTACGATACTTCGATGAGCTTCGCATTTCACCGTGAAACTTCGAGGGTTTGAAGATGACCAAGGCGACAAAACCGTTGTTCTCATACTCGCGGTTTTCGCTGCATCTGTCGTTTGGCTGTTCTTCGCAAGTGACTACGGAGATCATGTCGTGATCGGCACGTACGCGGCAACTAGGAGTGCGCAACCATGCACTCTCATCCTCAGAGCGGATCACAGCTTCCACCAAGAACAGACTCAGGGCGGAAAGGCGGAAAGGCGGAGATGGCGGATGGTGAATGGCGGAGGATCGGAGAAGGTGGCTTAGCTTCTCCAGGCAGTTCCTCCTCATGTCCGGACAGGAACCATTGAGCGAGGCAGAAGCCGCTTCAGCGTGGAACCCAAAGGGGTCAAACCTGCAGATCGAGATTGCAGTGAAGCCCCCTTTCGCACAGCCGGTCTTCCATAAGAGACTTCTCTGGTTTGACAACTCAGGCTACATTTCCAAAATCACTTGTCGAAGTCGCCATGTCGGACAAGTGCCGGCAGGAGCTGGTCACTGTGGCTCGCAAAAGCGTCCGTTCAACCTTGAACGTCCGTTTCAGTGAGTACAAGACCTGAGCAAGTGTCCGAGAAGGCCGTTTAGCGGCAAGTAGAGTGGAGATGGATGTTCGAGGTGAGAGCGTGAACGGACGCTTGCTGCGATTGCTGAAACACATCAGGTGGGTGGCTTCGGGTCGGCATGGGTTGGAACGACCGTGAGCCTCAAGAACCTGAAAGGCACAGTTCATCAGAATGACCCATATGCCATCCTGTCCTACCCTGATGACGGGTCGATTAAGCATGCCTATGTCCTCAGCGACCAGAATGCAGACACGAAGCTCGCAATCAAGTGGCTGGATGCTGCGCATCTGGAAGTTGACTACACAGGTGACACTGACCCTTACTTGGAGGTCGTGAGATATGGTGGCGTGGCGATCAGGCTGCGAGTTGGTTCAAACCAGGTGTCCGAGTAGTCGGCATATCGTACACTTGTCCACGACAACTCCGGCTTTGGAGGCTGAATTGAGCGTTTCAGAGAGATGTTTCATGAAAAAAGCCAGCGCAGCACCTCATCGCTGAAGTTGCACGCAGGCAGGCCAAGGTTGGTCGAATGTCCTAAAAACGACCGTTCCGACACAATCCCTCGAGTCTGTGGAAGGTCCTCTTTTCACCTTGAAGCGTGTCTGAAAAGCCGTCCTGAATTCACTGTCCGACTAACGGCGGGCACATTCTGCGACTCCTTGGGCCTTCCAGCCGCCTAAACGTACGCACTTGTATTCCGTTTCTTGAGGTAACCCCCATAAGTGGGCGCATGAATCCAGGAAGATAGCTGTCAGCGCCGGCTCCACGTTACGAAGCTTGGACCTTAGCTCCGTCGCCCTCACCGCCTAGAAGCTAAAGCCGAGGCCGAGATTGATGACGCGATTGGCGGAGCCTTGTTGGAAGTAGGTGTTGAGGGCGTTGGACCGGCCGAACAGCGGAGAGCCAAGAATGCCGACGGGCGGAGCCGGATTGTTGTAGTTGAGGAGGTTGTCGGCTTCGACGTTAAACGAGAGCGAGTAGCGGCGCTGTGGCAACATTGAGCGGTGCTCGAGTCTGCAACGCGTCGAGCCACGCTCCGAGGGGTGCTCGTTCTCGTTTCATACGCACTACAGCAGAACGCGCGCCATGGATCAGGATCTTACGCAGGTAGCTATTGCC
>JAABUK010002198.1_pt1 | contig 35484 bp, 18 predicted proteins | sample 5559141 | NCBI WGS metagenome assembly JAABUK01 (sample SAMN10711869, study PRJNA513367) | rock metagenome | isolation source: Antarctica rocks | place: Antarctica: Victoria Land, Pudding Butte nord | collected 2016-01-03
GGCTGGCTGTGGGCGGCGCAGTATGGCTTGCTGTGGCTGGGCCTGCTGCTGCTTTCGTGGCCCGAGGCAGAGCACGGCCAAGCGGAGGCGAGCCCAAGCCACCTCAGCGAGGAGGTGTCCGAGGCGGTACCCGAGCGGCGCTCGCTGACGCGCACGGTGATCGACCGCTTGATCACGGTGCTGGCTGTGCTGGTCGTGTTCTGGAAGACGCTGCTGGAGCCGCGCCTGGCCTGGGCGATGCTGGACGGCGGCCTGGCTCCGTCGCCGCTCGCGCTCAAGTCGCTGGCTTTTCTCTTCCCCGTGGCCCTCGTGGGCCACCTGTTCTGCGGCCTGATGCTGGTCTCAGCGCCGCGCCGTCGCCTGGGCGCGGCCACCCTGCTCGGCCTGGGCGGGGCGCTGGCGCTGCTGCTGACTTCCGACTCGGCCTACGCGCTGCGGCTTCTCAACGGCTCCTACCGCGCCGGAGCCCTGCTCGACGCGGGCTGGTGCGGAGCCTGGCTCCTGCTCGGCGTCGCTGCCCTCAGCGAGTCGCGTCACATTCTGCTGCAGCATAACCAAGCGGCGCGCGCGGCTTTAGCTTCAGCTTCAGTTCAGGAGCGTGGTGGTCGCCTGCGGGCGTGGCTCAAGGGGCTGAGCCTGACTTATGGGCTGAGCTGGGCTGGCAAGAGGCGGGCGGCGCAGGCGTGGCTGCCGTACGCGGCGGCGGTGGGAGCGTGCGCGGTGCTGGTGGGGCGCGAGGTGCTGACGCATTCGAGTGCACTGGGGCGGATCGCGCCGATCCTGGGCCTGGTGACAGCGGTGATCGCGCGGCAGATGATGACCCTGGCCGACAACGTGCGCCTTTCGGAGCGGCTGCGGCGGGCCAACCGCGACCTGGAGCGCAACGTCAACGACCGCACGCGCCACCTGTCCACGCTGCACGGCATCACCTCGACGCTCAACTCCTCGCTGGACGACCGCGCCATCTTGCAAGGCATCATCGACGGTATCATGCCCGCCGTCCACGCCGACGCAGGCGGCATCTGGCTGCGCGACGCCCGCCGCGCCCCCACTTCGCACCCCGCGCACCCCGCGCCCGCCGCCTCGCCCCAGGTTCGCCGCGCGCCCGAGCCCGCCGCAAGTACTTGGGCTTCGCCAGCGCACCCTGGCCCCGCGCTCAACCGAGCCGAGATCAAAGCTGAAGGCGGAGGCGGCGCGAGCGAGGACGGCGCGGACGAGGATGGAGCTGAAGGCAGCGCGGGCGCGCTCATCGACTGGGGGGCCGAGTGGTCTCCGGCCTACACGCAGGGCTTTGGCGACGACGTGGCCGGGGCCATCGCGCTGCGCGACCAGGCGATCATCGCGGCCATCACCGAGCGGCGCGCGGCTCCCAGGCGCTCGCGGAGCCTGAGCGCGCGGGCTCTGCCCGGCGAGAAGTCGCTCATCTTGCTGCCGATTCGCTGGCAGGGCCTGCTGCTGGGGGCCATCGGCCTGCTGCAGCGCGCGGGCGAGTTCGGCTACGAGGAGCGCGCCCTGGTCGAGAGCGTGGCGCTGGAAGCGGGCACGGCTTTGCAAAACGCGCGGCTGTATCAGGAGGCCAACCGCCGCGCCGACCGCGACCCCGTGACCGAGCTCCTCAACCACCGCGCCATGCAGCAGACGCTGCACTCGCGCCTGCTCAAGTCGCGCGCGGGCGGCGAGAGCTTCGCGGTCGTGATGATGGACATGAACAACTTCAAGTTCTTCAACGACACCTACGGCCACCTGGCAGGCGACGACGTGCTGCGCGTCGTGGCGCGCGCCCTGTCCACCTCGTGCCGCGCCGATGATGTCGTGGGGCGCTACGGCGGCGACGAGTTCATCGCCATCCTGCCCGCAGCCGACGCCCAGGGCGCGCGCGAGGCCTGCGCGCGCATCGCCCAGGAGCTGGACCGCCACCACTTCGAGGCCGAGCCCGGCTCGCGCGTGCCCATCGCGATGGCCTTCGGCTGGTCTATCTACCCTCACGATGGGCAGACGCCCCTTGAGCTGACCACACGCGCCGACGCCCACCTCTTCGAGAACAAGCGCAACGGGCCCAACTCGTTCCTGTGCTCGCTTCCGCTCTGGCAAAAAGAAGCCGGCGGCAGCCGCGCCGCCTTCGCGCGCCGCCGCAAAGATGCCTCCCAAACCACGCCCGAAACCGCTTCGAGCGCAGCTGGTTCGAGCGTGGCTGGTTCGAGCGAGGCTGGTTCGGGCGGCTCAAGTACTTACAGCGGCGGCGAGGCGGCGGCTGGCGAGGCGGTGCAGGGCATTTTCGGCGGCTCGTTCGATGTGCTGGACGCGCTGGTGACGGCCATCGACAACAAGGATCGCTACACGCGCCGCCACTCCGAGGAAGTGACGCAGCTCGCGCTGATGACCGGGCGCGAGCTGGGGTTTTCGAGCGAGCTGCTGCGCGCGGTGCGCATCGCGGGCCTGCTGCACGACGTGGGCAAAATCGCGGTGCCCGACCTGATCCTGCGCCACCCCGGAAGGCTGGGCCAGGAAGAGACGCGCATCATGCGCCAGCACCCCGTCTTCGGCGCGCTGATCGTGCGCGACGTGGCGCACCAGGACGCGGTCGTGGACGGCGTGCGCCACCACCACGAGCGGTGGGACGGGCGCGGCTACCCCGACGGGCTCAGCGGCGAAGACATCCCCTGGATGGGCCGCCTGCTCGCGATGGGCGATGTCTTCTCGGCCCTGACAACAGACCGCCCCTATCGCAAGGCACTGCATCCGCACGAGGCCCTGGCCGAGATCGAAGCCGGAGCCGAAAGCCAGTTCGACCCCGCCTTCGCCGCGGCCTTTGCCAAAGCGCTGCGCCGCGAGCTGAGCCGCGCCCCGCTGCCCGAGCTGATAGCGTAGAGGCGACAGGAACTTGCCTCTGCGACGCCCACACGTCGCCTTTTCGGGCCGCCGAAGATGCGCCAGGCGAGTTTCGAGGCAGCTTCTGAAGGCCTTGGTGTTTTTCCAACTCGCAGGCCCGGCCAGCAGCACGAGCACAAGCCACGCAGCCCCTGCAAGTACTTGCAGGGCGGCGTTGTTTTGCGCGGGCGCTCTGCGCTGGGGCGGGCCTTGCGCTAAGCTGTGGGTGCCATGAACACCCGACTGCTCCCGCTGCTGCGCGACCCCAACGACCAGGCCCCGCTCGAACTCCACGCCTTCGCCGCCGAGCCCGGCTTCACCTCGGCTCAGGCCGCGCCTTCAGGCCCCTCCGTCGATTTCACTGCCTCCCGTGTGCGCGAAGGCGTCCTGGTGCAGCCACAGACGGGCCGCTGGTATCCCATCGAGGACGGGCTGCCCTCGCTCTTCGCGGACGCCCTGCGCGTGGGCGGCCAGCGCGAGCGCGAAGCCGCCTTCGCCCACCGCCACCGCAGCCTCTTCCGCGAGCTCGGCCTGAGCTCAGACGAAGGCAGCTCCTCCAGCCAGGGCTCCAGCCAGGGCAGCGCGCACGGCAGCGGTAACTCGAACGGCAGCGGCAGCTCGGATGATTTCGCGCGCATCGACTCGGAGCGGGCCGCGCGCGACGAGCAGGCCGAAGCCTACGACGCGATGCCGGCCCTGCGCGCCCTGGAGCTGTTCGAGCGCCCGGCCTACACCAGGGCCATCGAGAACGCGCTCGGCGGAGCTTTGCCCGGAGCGCAGGGCAGCCTGCCCCTGCTCGAAGCGGGCTGCGGCACGGGGCGGCACACCGGATTCTTTGCCCAGGCGTGCGACGAGCTGGTCGCCGTCGATATGTCGCGCGACTCGATCGAGCGCAACCGCGTGCGCCACGCCGGGCGCACACGCGCCACCATCCACTTCGTGCACGCCGACCTGACGCACCTTCCGCTGCGCTCAGCGAGCTTCTGCGCCACGGCCCACTGCGGCGTCTACGAGCACATCCCCTCGCGCGAGCTGAGGCAGCAATTCCTCGAACACGCGCGGCGCACGCTCTCGCCCGGAGGCACCCTGCTGCTCTCGGCCTACCGCTACGCGGGCCTGGCCAGGCTCTTCGAGAAGCAGGGCGAGCACGCAGGAGGCATCCCCTTCGTGCGCTTCACCCAAGCCGAGCTGCGCGCCGAAGTCGAGCCCTTCTTCGAGATCAAGGCCTTCCGCGAGAACCTGGCCATCTATATGTCCATGCTCACCGCTGCCCCACGCGCCCAGGCCTGAGCACGCGGCCCGCAAGTACTTGACGCGAAACCTGAGCCGCCAGGGCACGTTATCCTATGCGCAAGGTAGATTTAAGCGAAGGAGGCAGCGATGATTCGGTTCACCGACAGGGACGCGCTGGCGAGGTCGAGCGAGGTGCTCGAAGGCCAGGAGCCGCTGGAGATTTTGCGCTGGGCGCTGGCTGAGTATGGCTCCAAGCTCACGATGGCGACCGCGTTCGGGGCCGAGGGCTGCTCTTTGATCGCGATGCTGGCTCAGCTGCGCGACGAGACGGGCGTCGCCGCCGACATCTTCAACCTGGACACCGGCTACCAGTTCGCGCAGACGCTGGACTTGCGCGAGCGCCTGCAGACCCGCTACAGCCTGCCGATCCGCTTCGTGAGCAACCAGGAGACGGTCCAGGAGATGGAAGCCCGTTTCGGCGGCCCCATCTACAAAAGCCGGCCCGATGAGTGCTGCCGCCTGCGCAAGATCGTGCCGCTTTCGGACGCCGTAGCAGGCTTCGAGGCCTGGATTTCGGCCATCCGCCGCGACCAGACGCCCGAGCGTGCGGCGCAACCGATTGTTGGGCCCGACCTGCGCTACCCTTTGGTTAAGGTCAACCCGCTGGCCAACTGGAGCAAGGCGCGTGTGTGGGAGTACATCAAGGAGAACAACGTGCCTTACAATCCGCTGCACGATGTCGGCTTCCCTTCCATCGGCTGCTACCCCTGCACGCGCCCCGTCCAGGACGGCCAGGACGACCGCGCCGGGCGCTGGGACGGCGCCAAGCGCGAGTGCGGCCTGCACGTCGCCGACACCCCCGTTCGGTAGCCATCGCCTACCTCGCAGATCGGCAAGCCAGCCTGCGCTGTGGACGATAGCCCCGCAAGTACTTGCAATCCCAAACGCCGCGCTGCAGTGAATGCAGCGCGGCGTTCGTGGTTTTGCTCAAGCTCAGCGTGTGGCTGAGGTAATCAGGCGCGGCGTGAAGGAGAAGTTGCGCGTGGGCGAGGCGAAGCGCAGCGCGACCGTCACCGCCTGGCCGGGAGCGAGCGTGTTGCCGCCCAGGTTCACGACGACGAACGGGCTGCCTGCGGGCGGGGTTGTGGTCGTGCCGCCGGCGTCCTGTAGCTGAACACTGCGCGGCAGGTTGTCGAAGGCAATCGCGAGCGGGCCGGAGTAAGCCGCGCTGCCCGCGTTGGTGATCGTGATGCGCTGGCCGAAGATCGGAACCGTGCCGTTGCCAAACAATCCGGGCAAGTAAGCCCCGGTCGAGAGCAGCGGCCCCTGCGCGAGAACCAGGTTCGGCGCGGGCGCGGGCGTGATCGCAGTGTCCTGCTCGGCCACGTTGTCCAGGGGCTGCAGGTCGGGCTGGCGCGAGGCGACGCGGGCCACGTTGCGCGAAGTACTTGCGGCTGCGCTGTGCAGGCGCAGCGTCACGCTCACCGCGACGCTCTGGCGCGAGGCCAGCGTGCCCAGCTCGAAGAGCACCGAGCGCCCGACCAACCGCGAAGCGCCGCGCCGGTTCTGGGCGCTGACGAAGGAGGCCAGGGCGTCGAGCCCATCCGTGACGCGCACCTCGTTGGCCGCGCGATCCGAGTTGTTGGTCACGCTCAGCGTGTAGATCACGTCCTGGCCCGAAGCCACCGGGTCGGCGCTGTCCACGTTGGTGATGGCCAGGTCAACCGCGTCCGCGACGGCGTTGATGGCCCGGCTGGCGCGGTTGTTTCGCAGGTTGGGGTCGAAGGCGCTCGAAGCGATGCTCGCCGAGATGGTGCGCGAGCCGGCGGTTGCAGCGCGGGCGCGCAGCTTGAGCCGAGCCGCCAGAGGCCAGGGGCAGGCTGCCGCTCACGCTGCGCACCGCGACGGCGGCTCCGCCCGGCCCGGCCCGCAGCAGTACGATGCCCTCGGGCGCGCTCACCGTGACAGCAGCGGCGGCCACCGCAGACGGCCCGGCGTTGAAGACCCGCGCCGTGATCTCGAACTCGCTGCCCGCGACCACAGTGGCCGGCGCGTCCAGCTTGATCGAGAGGTCGGCCACGGGCCGCACCAGGCTGCGCACCGCAGCCGTGTTGTTGCCCGGCTGAGGATCGGGCGAGGTGCCACGGACGCGGGCCGTTGTCAGGACGCTGCCTTCGCGAGACAGGCGCAGCGTGAACGAGACCACGCGCGATGAGCCCGCGTTCAAGAGTCCCAGAGCAAGGCTCAGGCTGCTGCTGCCGCCCGTTGAAGCCAGGCTGGAGCGCACGAGCCTGGCGCTCGGCGGCAGCGCAATCAGCAGCGAGGCACTGAGCTCAGGCGAAGGCCCGTTGTTGCGCACCGTCGCGCTGAAGCTCGCCTCGCCGCCCACGTTCAGGGCAGCCGGAGCCGAGGCCAGGCGCACGGCCAGGTCGCTCAGGGCCCGCACGCTCAGCGCGGCGCTGGCGGTGTTGTTGGAGGGCCTGGGGTCAGCCGCCGCCGCCGCGACTTCCCCGCCGGCCAGCGCGCGCCCAACACTCTGCGCCTCGAAGGTGAGCGTGAAGCGGCGCGAGGCTCCCGAGGCAAGGTCGCCCAGGCGAGCCGTGAGCGCGTTGCCCGCGCGCTCGAAGGGAACGCTCACGGCCAGCAGGCGCAAGCCGGCGGGCAGCGTGAGCGCGACGACTGTATCCGGCGCCGAGGCCGGCCCGTTGTTCTGCACCAGCGCGCTCAAGACGGGCCGGGTGGCCGAGCCCAGCACAGCCGAAGGCGGCACGAAATCCAGCGCCAGGCTCACATCGGCGCTCGTGCTGACCGAGACGACCGTGGTCAGCGCCGTCGCGGTGTTGTTCGCCGGGTTGGGGTCGCTCTCGCTCGCGGCCACGCTGCAAGAGGACGAGAGGACGCCCGGCGTCCCCACGCGCAGCGTGACGCGCACAGCTCGCCGCGCGCCCACGCCAAGCGAGCCCAGGCTGAAGAGGAGGCTGCGCCCCGAGCGAGCGCCCGCGATGCTCGAAGAAACAAAGGTCGCGCCGCGCGGGATGACAAAGGTCAAGCGCGCGTTGGTCGCCGGGCTCGGCCCCGCGTTGCTCACGTTCGAGGTGAAGGCAACATCGCCGCCCGCGCGCGCCGGGTCGGGCGTGTCCGCGAGCGTCACGCTCAGGTCGGCCTGCGGCGTGGGAACCGGCGTCGCGGTGGCAGCCGGGGTCGGCGTCGGCGTGGAAGTACTTGCGGGCGTGGCGGTCGCGGTCGGAGTGGCGGTTGCGGTTGGTGTGGCTGTCGCGGTTGGTGTGGCTGTCGCGGTGGCGGTCGGCGTGGCGGTGGCTCTGGGAACCGGCGTGGCGGTGGCTCCGGGAACCGGCGTCGCGGTGGGAGCCGGAGTCGGCGTGGCCGACGGCGCGGCCTGGACCGTGGTCGTCACGGTGACGCTGTTGTTGGCCGTGTTGGGGTCGATGGGGCTGCCCGAAACCGAGGCCGGAACCGAGAGCAGGCCCGGCGTGCCCGGAGCCGAGACGTTGATGGTGAGCAGAGGCGCTGTCGAGTTCGCAGCCAGCTGAGAACGCTGAGCCGTGACCGTAGAGCCTGTCAAAGCGGTGCTGCCGCTCACGCTCCAGCCGCTGCCGCTGCCCGAGACGAAGCCCACGCCTGCAGGCAGCGACAGCGTCACCAGCACGTTGCCGGCCCCGCTTGGCCCGGCGTTGCGCACCGTGATGGCGTAGCTCAGCGCGCCGTTGACCTGCACCGGATCGGGCGTGTCCACGATCTGCAGGCTCAGGTCAGCCGCCAGCGCCTGCCGCGCGATCGAGAACTCCGAGGTGTTGTTGCGGCTGGCCGTGCTCGGCTCGCCTGGGTTCAGCTGATCGGTCGCCGTCGCCGTGATGAAGCTGTTTCCAGGCACCCCAGCCGGCAGCAGAAACGACAGCGGCGCGTTGCCCTGAGCATCCGTGGTGACGTTGATGGTGCCCAGGAAATTCTGGCCCTCGCTGACGCCCGAGGCATCCGGGCTCGGGCTGGCGAAGAACTCGATGGTGAACAGCTTGCTCGGAGCCGAGTTGAGGGTGCCCGTCGCACGGAAGCGGCTCGGCGTCCCAGCGTCCGGCGACACCTCGCTGAGCACAGGCGCGTTCTGCAAGTTGTTGCCGCCCGAGCCGGGGTTGGTGCCCTGAGCATTCACGCCGTTGGCAGGCAGCAGGTCGATGCCCAGGTTGCCGGGGCTTGCGCCGCCGTTGTCGTGGATCGAGTTCTGCGAGATCAGGTTCTGCGTGCCCGCAAGTACTTGCACGCCGTCGCCCGCGTTGAAGGCGATCACGTTGCCGGCGTCTCCGGCTCCCGACAGGCGACCCCGGTTCACAACCACGGCCTGGCCCGCGCCCACGACGTTGTTCGAGCCGCTGATGCCCACGCCCTGGCCTCCGTTGGGCCGCGCCGTCGTGCCGTCGTCCAACACTCCGATGAAGTTGCCCTTGATGCTGTTGGAGTCGGCTGCGCTCAGCGAGATGCCATCGCCGGCGTTGCCCGCGATGACGTTGGCCAGGTTGTCGGCACTGCCGCCGATTGTGTTGCTCACCACCGGGCTGATGGAGGTGAAGTTGCCGAACATCTCGACAAGTCCCTGCAGCCGGACTCCGCTGGCGTTGGGCCGCGCCGCGCCCGCCCGGTTGACGCCGATGCGGTTGCTCTGGAGCGTGTTGTTCGAGACGCTCTGGCCGCCCGAAGTGACGCTGAGCAGCACGCCCGCGCCCGCGTTGCCGCCGATGATGTTGCCCGCGCCCGCGCCGCCCACGGTGACGCCGGAGGTGTTTTCGATGGCCACGCCGCTCGCCCCGTTGCCCACGGCGGCTCCGGCTGAGTTGAGCCCGACGGTGTTGTTCTGCACTACGCTCGCGCTGGAGCGGAAGGTGTTGAAGCTGATGCCGTTGCCCGCGTTGCCCGCGATGAGGTTGCCCTGAGCCGGCTGAGCGCCGCCTATCAGCGCGAAGTCATCGGGGTTGGGCAGGTGGATGCCGTCGCCGCCGTTGGCCAGGGCAGTGGTGGCCGTGAGATCCAGGCCGATGATGTTGCCCTGGATCTGAGCGTTGGCCGAAGTGCCCTCGCCCTGGTCGAGGCCGACCGAAATGCCATGCGCCAGGTTGCCCGAGATCAGGTTGCCCTGGCCTGCCGTGCCCGTCCCGATGATGGGAGGCGCGGCGGTCAGGTCGGTGGCCAGAACCGCGACACCAATGCCGGTCTGGCTGTTACCCGCCGTTCCGTTGGCGATGGCTCCGGTTCCGGCGCGGTTGGTGCCGATGCGGTTGCCCAGCACCTGCACCGTGTTGGTGCCGATGGTCAGCACGCCGTCGCCCGCGTTGCCCGAGATCAGGTTGCCTGCGGGGTTGAGCCCAGCCAAGCCGTTGGCGTTGGTGCCGCCGATCAGCGTGTTGGACGCCTGGCTCACCAGCACGCCCTGGTTGGCGTTGGGAAGAGCCGCGCTTCCCAGCAGGTTGGTGCCGATGAAGGACTTCTCGACCGTGTTGCCGCTCGCGCTCGTGCCGCGGACTTCCACACCGTGCTGCCCGTTGCCCGAGATGACGTTGGGCACGTCGTTCACGCCGTCGTTGCCCGCCGTCACCAGGTTGTTGGAGGTGTTGTCGATGAACACGCCGTCCAGCGTGTTGCCCAGCGCCACGCTGCCGTCGGCGTTGGTGCCGATCAGGTTCGAGCTCACCACGGTGTTGGTGCTCACTCCCACCAGGCTCAGCCCGCCGCGAGGAGCAGCTCCTCTGGGTGCTTTAGGTGCCTTGCCCCTGGGCGGCTTGGGCGCGAGGCGAGCGGGAGATGGCGGCGAGATTTGGATGCCGTTGCCGGTGTTGCCCGAAATCTGGTTGCCGCTGCCTGCGGCGCTGCCGATGGGGTTGCCCACGTCAAAGAACTGGACGCCGTTGCCGCTGTTGCTCAGCAGGCTGTTGCCATCAATCGAAGTGCCGATGCGGTTGTGAGCCAGGGTGTTCCCGCTCCCGAAGACGAGCTGGACGCCGTTGCCCTTGTTGCCCGAGATGATGTTGCCGCCCGAGCCCAGCCCAACCGAGCCGCTCGCCGCGCTGCCCAGGGCGTTGCTGTTGCCAGAGATATTCACGCCGACCGCGTTGCCCAGCCCGGTCGCGCCCAGGCTGCTGGTGCCGATGAAGTTCGAGCTCAGCCGGTTGAAGTTGCTCTCCAGCGAGGTGCCGCTTTGCCCGTTGCCCGCGAGGACGTTGCTCTCGTCCGTGTCGCCCGCGCCGTCGAGGTTGCTGCCGATCAGGTTGGAGTCGCCCTGCACCCGCACGCCGTTGAGCGCGTTGGCCAGCGCCACGGTTCCGGCTGCGTTGGTGCCGATCAGGTTGCCCTGCACGCTGTTGCTGCTGCCGCTGAGCACGACGCCGCTGCCCGAGTTGGCCGAGATCACGTTGCGCGCCAGGGGCGTGCCGCCGCCGATCAGGTTGCCGCTGCCCGAAACCGAGATGCCGTCCGCCGAAGTGCTGGTGCCGGTGGCCAGGTCAGCCGTGCCGTCGGTGCCGATGAAGCAGGCGGCGACCGTGTTGAAGTTCGAGCCCAGGCCGATGGCCGGGCCGCTGCCGTTGAACACGATCAGCCCAAGTACTTGCGAGCCGTTGGCCAGCGAGCTGCCGCCCGAGCCCGCAGCCAAGCTCAGCACGGGAGCCGCGTCGTTGCGGTACACCTCGATCACCGGCACCTCGTTGGTCGCGATGGTGCCGCTGGGCTGGGTGTTAGAGCTGTAGCCGCTCTGCGTGGTGCCGTCGATTGTGACCAGGCCCGTGATGTCGGGCAAGGCACTGGTCAAGGCGATTTCGTGGACGCCCGTGCCGGAGATGCTGAAGTTGATGCGGTTGCGATCTGCGAGGACGTTGGACTCCTGGATGGCCGCGCGCAGGCTGCACTGGCCGGCTGCCGTCTGGCACGCGCCGTCGCCGATGTTGGAGTCCGGGTCATCTGCTGTCGTGTTCACCACGAAGGGCGCCACAGGCTGCACCTCGAAGGCCCCGATGTCGCTGCCGTCGCCGCCCGTGGCGTTGGGCACATCGGTGTTGTCCACCGGGCGCCCGAAGGTTCCGATGAAGGCAGAGCCGCGTGCATCGGTCGCGACGCCCGAGCCCGCGCTGTTGCCCGCGTCCACGGCGCGGCTGCTGAAGGCCAGCGCCACCGTGGGCACCAGGCCGCCGTTGTTCGCCAGGCCGCCCTTGAAGCCCGCAGCCTGGTTCAGGATGTCCGTGCTCTGCGTGAAGCCCGTGCTGCCCGTCGGGTCGCCGATGAGGTTGAAGCCAGTCGAGCTGAAGGCACCCGCCACATCCGGGTTATGGAAGGCCGCGTTGCCCGCCACGATGCTGCTGTTGATGTTGACCGTGCCGCCCGCCTCGTTGAAGAGGCCGCCTCCGGCTCCCGCCACGGCGTCGGCCACGCCCGCCGTGACCGTAACAAAGCGCAGGTTCAGCGTGCCCGCCGCGGCGTTGTAGATGTTGCCGCCGTCGCCCTGCGAGGCGTTGCCAAAGAGCGTGACGTTGGTCAGGCTGGCGCTGCCCGCGTTGAACAAGCCGCCGCCGAGCGCGGCTGTGTTGGCGGCGTCGCCGGTCGCGCCGCTGCCGCCCAGCGTGACGCTGCGCGCCGTCAGCGTGGCTCCCGCCGCGTTGAAGATGGCGGCGCCGTCGCCCGAGGCCGCGCTGCCGCCGGCAAGTACTTGCACGCCGTCCAGAGTGAGCGTGCCCCCGTTGAAGAGGCCGCTGCCCTGCCCCGCAGCGCCCGTCCCCACCGCGTTGCCGCCGCGAATCTTCAGGTCGCGCAGCGTGACCTGAGCTGCGGGCGCGATGTTGAAGGCGCGCTGGTCGGCCCCGGCCACGTTCGAGCCCGCGATGGTTGGAGACGAGCCAATGAAGCCCGTGATGTCCACGGCGCGGTTGATGAGCAGCTGCCCCCGCGTCAGCGTGATGGTTCCCAGCGCGTTGCTGAAGCCGATGGCCGGAAGAGTCGGATTCTCAGGCACAGCGCCCGCGTTCACGATCTCGATGGCCGCGCGCAAGGTGCACTGGTTGCCTGCGGTGGCCGCGTCGCTGTCGCAGACGCCGCTGGCGGCATCGAGCGCCGACGCATCGTTTGTAGTGTTCACCGTGAAGTCGCGCGTGGAAGGCCCACGGCAACCGCTCAGGCCCAGGGCCAGGCCCGCCGACAGGAGCGACATCCCGATTTTAACGGGGGCAGAAGTTTTCGATTTCATGGACAGGCTCGGAATTCGCGCTGCGACGCGCGTCGGCTTGAGCAAGCGGCTCGGGCAATCGGATCAGGCTCGTTGTTAAGTACTTGCGGCTCAGCGCGCGCCGCCGAAGCGGTAGGAAGCGCCCACGAAGAGCTTCTCGTCGGTGCCCCTGAACTGGCCGTAGCCAAGCTGAAGGCCGTAGCGATCCTTCTGGTAGCGCGCGGCGAACGAGTAAATCTGCACCGACTGGCCCGCTCGCGGCGTGTAGTCCGCCGACAGCGAGAAGCCGCCGCGCCGCCCTTCGAGCGAGGCGTAAGGCCGCACGTTGTCATCGCGCACACGCCCCGCGATGTGGTTGTACAACGCTCCCACATCCGCCAGTACTTGCACCTGGCTGGCGGGCCGCGTCAGGGCTTTGGAGCCCACGGCATACAGGCTGAGCACGCTGCCGGGCACGCGCCCGAAGTCGAGGTAGTGGGCGCCCACAGCCACAGCCAACCGCCTGGCGGGGTCTTGGTAAGCGCGATATTTTCCGTGCAGCGTGGCGTAGGTCGTCGAGAAGGTCTGGTTCAGGAAGGGGTCGTTGACGCGCTCGCGCAGGGCGCCCAGGCCGATCTCGGCGCGCTTGAGCCCGAAGGTCGCTGTTCCGATGGGGAAGAAGTGCACGTCCTCGCCGTCGCGCGGATTGACTTTTTCGTAGGCCAGGCCGACTTCAGTCTCGCGCTGGGGCACCGTCTCGGTGGTGGGCAGGGTGCCGGTGCCGGTGATGCCCCACAGCGGCGCGCCGGTCGGCATCGCCTGAGCTGAAGGCAGCAGGCTCAGCGCGAGGGCCGCGCCCAGGCCCAGGCCCAGGCCAAGCGCGGGAGCAGGGAGCCAGGCGGCGAGGCGAGGCGAGGGGCGGTGCTGAGGGGAAGGAGTGCGAAATCTCATGCGCGAGCGGGCCTTTGGTTCAGGGATGCTGGGCTGGGTTGGGCTCGTGTGCCCGAGTTCTGGCGGGCGCTGCGCCGGTCGAAGCGGCCTGTCAGGTTTCCGAGCGCCATCATTGTAGCACCTTTTTCCGAGAATCTGGCGCGCGTTTTAATGTATTTTCGAGCCGTGTTTTCAACGAGCTGTGGCTTGAGATGAACCGCAATAGCGCGCCGCCGCAAGTACTTGCAGGCCGCCGCGCCGCCCGGCCCGCCGCCTTGAAGCGGCCCGAACGCGCGACGGCCCCGCGCGCCTCCAGCACTTGCAGCAAGTACGGGAGGCGGCGCGGGGCCGTTGGGTGTGGCGGTGCCTGATTTTTCGCCGCAGCTTCGCGGCTTCAGCGAGCCGAGCTGAGCCAAGCCCTGGCCTGAACACGGCTCAGCGCGCTGACGAGGCTCAGCCTGCTGGCGCGGACTCGACGAGCACGGTGCGCGTGGTGCCGCCCGAGTTGCCGGCCTCGTCCCTGGCGCGGGCGTCGATGACGTAGCGGCCCGGCGGCAGGTTGGCTCCCACCGGAAGGCCGACCGAGATCGTCCACATCCCGCTGATGACCGGGGCGCTGAAGAAGAACGGCGCGCTCTGGTAGGTGCTGCCGTTGAAGTAGAAGTTGTCCGCGCGGCGCAGCGCGACCATCACCGTCGAGGCACCAAGCACTCGCCCGCTGATTACGTTGAGCGAGGTGACGTGCGACACGTTGCTCGCGTCGCCTGGGGGCGTCGTGATCGTCACCGTGGGCGCGATGGTGTCCACGATGAAGAGCTGCTGCGCGCGCGAGACGTTGCCCGCCAGGTCGGTCGCGATGGCCGTGTACAAGTAGCTGCCATCGGGCGTCAGGGCAGCTGAAGGCAGCGCGCTGTCGAGCGAGAAGAAGGCGCGCCCGATGAGCGGAGCCGGGAAGTCGAAGGGCGCGCGCTGGAAGGCGCGGCCATTGAAATACTGCCCGTCGCCGCGCTGCAAGCGCAGCGAAACCCCGCGCAGACCCGAAGCGAAGACCCCACCGCGACCCGCGACCGCAGTGACATCGGTGGCCAGGCCGCGCACGCCGGGCAAGCGCGACACCACACGGCGCGCGCCGCCCGAGAAGGAGACGAAGGGCGGCGTGCTGTCGCGCGCCGGGCCCACGTTGAGCGTCACCGTGACCGGCACGCTCTTCAGCTTGCCGTCGCTGGCCACGTAGGTGAAGGTGTCGGTTCCGGTGTAGCTCTCGACGCCGCGATACAAAAACGAGCCGTCGGGGTTGAGCCTCAAGGTGCCGTGCGCGGGCCGCTGCACCAGGATCGCCTGCAGCGGGTTGTGCTCGGCGTCGGTGTCGTTGCGCAGCACGCCGGGCCGCGCCACGCTGATGACGTGGCCCCTGGTGCGGTAGGAATCGGCCACCGCAACCGGAGCCGTGTTCGCGCGCTGCCCGTTGTCGGCCACTACCAGGCTGGCCGTAGCCGAGGCCAGCCCAGCCGAGGCAGCCGTAATCATCACGTTCTGCGAGCCGTCCACCTGCAAATCGTTCAGGCTCGTGATGGTGAAGGTCGCCGAGGTCTGGCCCGCAGGAATCGTCACCGTCGCGGGCACCGTGGCTTCGGTGAGGTCGTTCGAGAGCAGGCTGACCACCAGGTCGCTCGTGCTCGGCGTGTTGCGCGTCACGGTGCCCGTGGCCGTGCCGCCTTCAGTGACCGTGGCCTTATCGATGCTGAGCGTGAGCGCGGCTACGTCGTCGTCCAGGATGGTGCCCGTGCCCTGAGCCGTGCCCACAGCCGCGCCGACCACATTGGACAGGTTGACCACGAAGGTTTCGTTGCCCTCAGCGATGGTGTCGCCGTTGACCGCGACCGTGATGCTCTTGCTCGTCTCGCCGGGCGCGAAGGTCAAGGTGCCCGAAGTACTCGCGTAGTCGGCTGGAGCCGTGGCCGTGCCGTCAGCCGTGGCGAAGCTGACCGTGACGGGCTGCGCGCTGGGCGAGAGCAGCGAGACCGTGAAGGTCGCGTTGGCCGTGCCCGAGTTGCCTTCCTTCACCTCGGCGTTGCCGATAGAGACGGTACGCACCGGGTCGTCATCGACGATGGTGATAGCGTAAGTACTTGGAGAGGCCAGCGTGAGGTTCTCGGGGTCGCTCAGCGTGACGTTGAAGGTCTCGTCGGCCTCGTGCTCGCCGTCATTGACGATGGGAACCGTGATCGTCTTGCTCAGCTCGCCCGGCGCAAAGGTAACGCGCGTCGCAAGCGGCCCGCCGAAGTCCGAGCCGAACTGAGCCGTGCCGTTGGAAAGCGTCACCGTGACCGCAGCTGCTCCGGCTCCCGTGCGCGTGATCGTGACCGGAACGCTGCCCGCGCCTTCGACCACCGAAGTTGGCGTGGCGCTGAGCGCGACGGTGCCCGCAGGCGCCACCGCGATGGCGCGCACCGCCTCGGGGATGTTGATCTGCCCGCGCGAGGTTGCCTGCCCCGTCGCGAGGCTGATCGAGAACAGCCGCATGAAGTCGCCCGGAGCCGCCAGAGCCGCGAACGCCGTGTTGCCCTGCGCGATGTCGAACCCAACTAAGGACGACGGGTCGAAGCCCAGCGGCCCGATGGTGGTGAGCGTGCCCGCATTGGGCGGGTTCTGCAGCACCAGGGTGCCCGCTGTGGCGTCGATGTCGTACAGCGTGGTGCCGGTTCCGGGGGCGTTGTCCGGGTTGGTGTAGGACAAGCCCACAATCTCGGGGTTGGCGCCCTCGTTGACATCGTTGGGCGCGTAGGTCAAAGCGCCATCGGTGGCGGCCAGGGCCCCGGTGTTGGGGTCCAGGCGCAGGTTCTGCTCGGCGTCGCTGGTGACGCGGATGAGATCCGACGCGGGGTTGAAGTTGAAGCCGAAGTTGCCCCCGCTCAAGGCGAAGCCGCCCGCCGCCCCGACCTGAGTGGCCGCGCCTGTCACGGTGTCGATGGTGTACAAGCGGTTGCTGCTGCCCAGGGCATACAGCAGCCCATTGGCGGGCCGGAAGTCGATGCCCAGCACCGCCTCGCCCGTTTGCAAGCCGGTGATGTTCACCGAGCCGGTGATGGTGCCGGGGTCGCTGGCCGCGAAGGAGAAGAGCCTGTTGTTGACCGTCAGGGCGAAGATGGTCGAGGTCGGGCTGCTGGCGGGCGGCGCGCTGGCGTCGATGATCGAGACGGTGGCGGTCGCGGTGCTCAGGGCCGTGGCGGGGCCGGACGGGGCGCTCAGCGTGATGGTGAAGGTCTCGGTGCCCTCAGCGATCGTGCTCAGCGTGATGGGCACGCTGATGACCGCGATGGTCTGGCCCGGCGCGAAGGTCAGGGTGCCCGAGGTCGCCTGGTAGTCGAAGGGCGACATCGCGCTGCCGTCAGCCGTGCTGTAGTTCACCGTCAGGGCGGTCGTGCTGTTGCCGGTGCGGAAGACCGGGATGTTGACGGTGCCCGCGCCCTCGTTCACGGTGTAGTTGGCTGAGCTGAAGCCAACCGTGGTCGAGGTGATGAAGGCCAGGCCGCGCACAACCCCCGTTCCAGCCGGCCCAATCGCCGTCCCAGCAGTCGCGGCTCCCGTGGCCAGGTTGATCTGCGACAGCAGCGAAGAGTTGGGGTTGCCCGGTCCGGTCACGGTGGCGAAGGCCTGGTTGGAGCCGGGCAGGATGTCGAAGCCGGTGACGGCGCTCACATCGCCGATGCCCAGCGGCCCGACGGTTGCGAGCGTGCCCGCGTTGGCCGGGTTCTGGATCACCAGGGCGTCGTTGAAGGTGTCGATGTCATACAAGGTCGTCGAGGTGGCCCCGGCGAAGGAGTTGGTGTAGGCCGCAGCCGTCACCGCGGGGTTGTCGCCCGCGTTGGCATCGCCAGACGCGAAGGCAAGCGGCCCGTCCGTGATGACGAGCCCGCTGTCCACGTTGATGCGCAGGTTCTGCTCGGCGTCCGAGACCACGCGCAGGCGGTTCGAGGTGGCGTTGAAGTCCACGCCGAACTCGGTTCCGGCCAGCCCGCTGAACGGAGCCGTGGTGTCGGTCGGGTCAGCCGACAGCACGGCTCCGGGCGTGGCCACGCCGGTCTGCAGGTTGATCGTGTACAGCCGCCCGCTGCTGCCCACGCCATACAGCACGCCGGTCGCGGGCCGGAAGTCGATGCCCAGCAGCCTCTCGCCCGACTGCAGCCCCGTGATGGGAGCCGGGCCTGCGCTCAAGGTGCCCGGCGAGCGGGTGTCGAAGCGAATCAGCGCGTTGCCGACCGTCAGGCCGACGGCGGGCGTGGCCTGCGCGGTTCGTGAGCCGATTGCAGCGGTACTGCCCGCAGCGCACAGCGCCAGCAGCAGGTCCGACCATTTTCGTTGTTGCGACATAAAATCGTTCTCCCTTGCTCTCCCTCAAATACACGTTGCGACGCGGTCATCAGCCGGGCCTGCTCTTCCCGACGGCACCTCCCGCTCATCTATATCGACAAGGCCATTATACCCGCTGCTTTTCTTGCTGAGTTGCTGTTGCATGGCCCCAGCAAGCGCGGCGGGCTCAAGCGCGTTGATGATACCCCTTCAGGCCCGAGACAAACCGCAGCCGGGCGTGAGGCCGCCTGCAAGTACTTGCGCGTGCAGCCCAGGGCGGGCGAGCGGAAACGAAAAGCCCTTCAAGTACTTGTACTTGAAGGGCTTGAGGCGCGAGCCTGGGCTTGGGCTTACATCCCCATGATTTCGTAGCCGCCATCGACGTACAGCACCTGGCCCGTCATCATGGCGGAGGCGTCCGAGGCGAGGAAGAGGCCGGTGCCGCCGAGGTCGTCGGGCTTGCCCTGCCAGCTCAGGGGCGAGCGTTCGCGGGTGTGCTTGAGCATATCGGTGAAGCCCGAGATGCCGCGCGCAGCCAGGGTGTTGGTCGGCCCTGCGCTCAGGCAGTTGACGCGCACGCCCTGGGGCCCCAGGTCGTGCGCCAGGTAGCGCGCGCTGGCTTCGAGAGCGGCCTTGGCCACGCCCATCACGTTGTAGTTGGGCATGACTTTGGTCGAGCCGTGGTAGGTCATGGCCACGATGGAGCCGCCCGCAGTCATCAGCGGAACCGTCTCGCGGGCCAGAGCGACCAGCGAATAAACAGACACATCGTGCGCCATGCGGAAGGCCTCGCGCGAGGTGGGCAGGAACTGGCCCTGTAGAGCCTCCTTGGGCGCGAAGGCAACCGAGTGCAGCATCAGATCCACGCGGTCGGTCTTGCTCTTCACGAACTCGAAGAAGCGCGCGATTTCCTCGTCCGAGGTGACATCGCACGGCGCGACGGCCACGTCCGAGCCAAAGGTCGCGGCCAGCTCCTCCACGTCGTCCTTGAGCCGCTCGCCCTGGTAGTTGAAGATCAGCCTGGCCCCGGCCTGGTGCCACGCCTGCGCGATGGCCCAGGCGATGGACCGCTTGTTGGCCACGCCGAAGATCAGCCCGATCTTGCCCGCCAGTGGTTTGTCGTTCATAGTGATTTTTCAGTGCAAATGCTTGGTTCAATGCGCTCTCGCAGCGCTCTCTCACAACGCAGCCGCCCCGCAAGTACTTGCGGGGCGGCTGCGCTGGGGCTCAGGACTTAGTAGGCGGTGCGAAGCTGGCGGCGGCGCCTGTCGTTGAAGAAGTCGGGGTCGCCGAAGATGTAGATGCGCACCACGCGGTTGTTGCGGATGGTGAAGACCACGTTGTAGCTCTGCTCGTAGCGCAGCTCGAAGGTGCGATACGCCTCGTTGCCAGCCGTGGCCGCCGCGCCCCCGCCCGCGCCGCCTTCGCCACCCGAGCCGCTGCCGGACGAGCCGCCCGAGCCGCTGCCCGGCCCGCCGCCCGGCAAGCTCGGCGGTGCTCCAGGCGCTCCGGCTGCGCTGCCTTCGCCTCCACCGGCTCCGCCCGCCGGCGGGTTGATGCCCACGCCGACGATGGCCGTGGTGTAGCTCTCGATGGTGTCGGGGTAGCCGTAGCGGAAGAGCACCTTGCGCAGGTCGTCGCCCAGCCGGATGGTGTGAACCGGGTCTTCGAGCTGCGTGTTGGCGATGGGCGAAGCGGTTCCGGCCACCACGATGGCGTCGCAAAAGCCCAGGCGATCGACGACGAAGCCCATCGAGTAAGTGTCGCGGTTGTACAGCCACTGCACGTGGTTGTTGTCGAGCTGAACCGTGATGGCCGAGGCCCAGTCGGGGATGCCGCCGTTGGGCGAGTCGGGGAACAGAGCCGCCACCTCGGGCGGGCGCTGGTTGATGTTGATGCCCGTTACGTTCGCAGCCGCCGCCGTGCTGGGGCCGCCCGGACCGCCGGAGGCGCCGCCCGGCCCCGAACCCGAGCCTGAGCCCGAGCCTGAGCCCGAACCGCCTCGACCGCCGCCCTCAGCCGAAGCACTGCTGCCCGCGCCGCCTCCCGCGCCGCCCGCGCCCGCAGCGGTGACCAGCGCGGGCACGACGACCGAGGTCGGGTTGCCGTGCAGCGCGAAGAGGCCGTAGCGGTCGATGCGGTTGAAGGAGTCCTTGTCCACGGCGCGCGTGCCGATGCCGATGCCGCACAGCTGAAACTCAAGCGGGTAGCGAACCCAGCGCGGCACGACGGGCCGGGGCGGAGCCGCGCGCCGCACCCGAGCCGGGGCGATGGAGCCGGGGAACTGCTGAGCCAGGCCCTTGATCTTCGGGCCGCTGCCCTTGAGCCTGGGCAGAGCTGGAACCGACACGTAGGGCGGCAAGGCCGCCAGAGCACCCGCGCCGGGCAGCGAGGGCAGCGAAGCCGGCAGCAGGCGGCCATCGACCGTGGGCGTCAGGCCGGTCCACTCGACGTTGGCGCGCGCCTGCTGCAGCAGCTTGATCTGCTGCAGAGGCAAGTAGCGCGGCAGCGGCTTGAGCGGCCCCGCAAAAGCGCGCGCAGGAGACTGGCGAGGCAGCGCGGCCAGGCGCGTGCTGCGCCCGGCCTTGCTCAGGTGAGCCAAACGGTGGCGCGAGCGCGCGTGAGCCGCCTGCGAAGAAGCCGTGGCCGCCAGCAGAGCACCGGCGGCACCCAGAGCAAGCAGGCGCGGCAGGAGAGAGGCGATGCGAGTTGCAGCGGCGGGCGCAGCAGAAGGTGTCATGTGGTCTCCGACTCTTTGTTCCATCCGGGTGCGGCTCCCTTTCAAAAGCAAGTACTTACAGCGGCTGCCTCAGTATGCACCGCGCGCGCCTCTTCTTAACAGCGCGCGCTTGAGCCCGTTCGCTTGAGCCCGTTCGCTTGAGCCCGTTCGCTTGAGCCCGTTCGCTTGAGCCCGTTCGCTTGAGCCCGTTCGCTTGAGCCCGTTCGCTCAGCCCGTGGCGTGCACCATGTTGATGTTCTTGGCCCACACGCCCGAGGCGACCGGCGCGCCGGGCTTCTGGCGGTGGATGCGGTAGCGCGTGCCCGGCGTGTCGCAGTAGAAATACGACTTGTCGCCGTCCACGAACAGCTCGAAGCCGCCGCCGTTTTGCAAGAACACCTCGCACAGCGGGCGCCCTTCGATGGCGACCTGCAGCGGCACGTTCGAGGGTTGGCCCCCGGTTTTGACCGGGCCTTCGCCCAGCGCGTCCAGCTTCCACAGCCCGTCGCGCTTGTCGGCGAAGCGCGGGTCGCGCCCGCTTTGCTCGTCCACGTTGCGCGCATCGGACACCATCTTTATCACAAACCGCTTGCTCGAAACAAGCGGCTGGCCGTCCAGGGCCACGCCGACCAAAGTCCCGCTCTTGAAGTTGCGCACCCGCAGCCCCGGAGCCAGCACCCGCCCCACGCCGACCATGTTTCCGCACAGCGCCTGCACGCCCGGAGCCGAGACGATCAGGCGCCCGCTGGCCGCGTCGCGCCACATCTCGCCGTTGTCGGCTCCCAGAATCGACTGCTCCGAAGCGTCATGCGAGTTGGGCACGCCGTAGAACATCTGCATGGCGTCCAGGCTGGCGCGCAGCACGTCCAGGGGCTCCAGGTTGCCGCACACGAAGCGCCGCTTCTCCTCGTCCACGAAGCCCCCGGCCACGCCGCGCTCGCCGTTGTGCCCCAGCAGCCGCAGCCCGCGCGCGGACAGCGGAGCCAAAGGCAGCCCCAGCTCAAGGCTGCGCGTCTGCTGCGAGCCGGCGTCGAAGAGCAGGCCGTCATACGTCAGCGGAATGTTTCCAACAGGCTGCGGCACCAGGCCGTATTCCTCCAAGTACTTGGGAGCCGAAAGCTGCCTTCCGCTGAGGTCGCGGGCCAGGCTCGACGTGTGCAGCACGGCGGGCGCGCCCTCGAAGGTGCCCAGCCCCGAGCGTCCGGGCGGCACGATCAAGACGTTGCGCCCGTCCGCCACGCGGTAGGTCGGGCCGTCGTAAAAATCGTTCTCGACGCGCGAGACCCAGCCCAGCGCATACAAAGGGTGGTAGTAGCGCGTGTAGGTGTAGGCATCAACCGTGTTGTAAGGGACGATGATGCGGTGAGTCGAAGGCTGGATGAGGCCCTTCAAGAAAATCTGCGAGCAAATCCCGGCCAGGCCCCAGCGCGAAGGGTCGGAGCGCACGTTGAAATACGAGATGCGAGCCGTGGGCTTGGTCTCGTACGCGAAGAGGATCATGGCGTCCACGTCGTGCAGAGCCGCGTAGGTCGCCGCCTCGATCATGCCCGTGGAGCGGCTGCGGTTGGGCCAGCAGTAGTTCCACTCGCGCACAACCAAAGGCACGCCGCGCACGCGAGCGAGCGAGATGGTGGCGGCCATCGAGCGGTCGTCGATGTCCGAGACGGGGTTAGTGTTGTGATAGAACGAGGGCGGCGTCCAGGCGGCCTTGCCCACGCCCCAGAAGGGGTGGTCGTAGTAGAAGTTGGCCCCGATGTAGTCCATCTCGCGCGACAGCCCGCGCAGGTCGGCGATGTCATCGAAGCGGCCCGTCGCCGAGATCGGAATCTTGACGCCGATGCCGCGCAGGAACGCCTTCATGTCGCGGAAGTACTTGGTGTGCACGTCGTTGGCGAAGAGGGCGCCGTCGTTCATGCGCGCCTGGCCCGCGAAGGGCCTCTGCGCCTGGGGCAGCTGGCTCACGTACCACGTCATGGCCGGGACTTGAACCGTGCCACGCTCCAGATTCTCGCCGCTTTGCAAAGGCGGCAGCGCGCCTCGGGGGTCGCTCCAGGCAGCGGCCACCGCCTCGGTCGTCTTGTACTTGGCCTTGAGCCAGGCGTTCCACAGCGCCTGGAAGTTGCGCGCGTAGGGCTGGGGCATCGAGCGCCACACGTCGCGCCGCATGAACAGGCCCGACTCGTCATACAGCTCCAGCATCACGACCGCCGGGTCGTCGGCGTAGGCGAGCCTGGTGTAAGGGTTGACGTGCTCGCGCATCAGCTTGCGCGCGTATTCCTTCTGCAGCTCGATCAAGTGCGGGTCGAAAACCGAATAGGGACGCGCGCCGCGCCCGATTCCATCCGGGCTGGGCACGCCGTCGCCGCTCTTGAAGTGGCGGTAGTCGAGCAAATCCAAATAGACGTGGATGCCGGCTTGCTTGGCCTTGTAAATCCAGTAGTCGAGCTTGCGCACGGCCTCGGGGTTGAAGTGGCGCGAGTCGCTGCGGCTCAGGTCGATGATGCCGCCGCGCTCGTCGAAGTGGTGCAGGCGCAGCAAGTTGAAGCCGGCAGCCGCGAAGTTGCGCACGATCTTGTCGATCTGGGCGTCGCTTTCGTTGAGCGTGGTGTTGGCGATGTTGATGCCCCAGAAGCGGGCGCGCGTGCCATCGGCCCACACGAAGTGCTCGCCCTTGCGCTGCAAAAAGCCGCGCGCGCCCGCCGGAGCCTGCAGCAAATCCGAGAAGTCGTGCAGCGAGGAGCGCGGGAAGGGCGTGCGGTTGGGATCCAGAATCGGCTCGTCGGGCTGAGATTGAGCCGAGGAAGTCGAAGAGGCTAAGGCAAGCGCCGCTGCAAGTACTTGCAGCGGGCGGAGAAAGCGGCGGAAGTTCACGAAGGCAGTCCTTTGGCGCAGCAGCATGACAGGCGCGCATGAAGGATAAGAGATGGCGGCGCCGCGCGAAAGGACGAGCCGCGCCCCAGCGCCCGCCAGGTGCCTGAAGTTGCTGCAAGTACGGGCGCCAGCTTCTCTTGCTCAGCCCTACTCAACCGAAGCCACGGCCTCGTCGATGACGGCCTCGGACGCCGCGAAGAACTGGATGCCCTTGGAAGCGATCGCCGAGGCCAGGAAGCCCAGCAGCAGCAGGTACAGCACGCTCAAAACCTGCGAGGCCAGCACGCCGACCGCAGCCTGCACCATCGACTGCCAGGTGTCGCCCGCCGTGCGGTTGAACTGCTGCGAAAGGTAATCGGGCCGCTGGAATTCCTGGAAGCCGCGCAGGGCCTGCACAAACACGAAGCCCAGCAGAGCCGAGCCCAGCGCGAAGAGCCCCAGCCCGATCCAGCGCGCGGCCTGCCGCCACCTCCGCCCCGAAGCAAGCGCCGCCCGAGGCACCCGCAGCGCAGCCGAGGACGCAGCCGAAGGCACGCCCGCAATCGCAGTCGAAGCGACCGTTGTCGTAGGCACCGTTGTCGTAGGCACCACGGCTTCAGGCTCGCGGCGGGCGAGGGGATCGGGCGAGGGGACGGGGTTGGCCATGATCGAAGGTTGCCAGCGGAGGCGCGGCCTGGTTTGGCTTGGCTTGGCTGCAACGCAGGTGAGGCGAAGGCGCTCAAGATCAAGCCGGAAGCGGGCCACAGGCTTGATAAACTATAGCCTCAGCATTTCAAGCTCGCAATTTTCGGCTTCTTCGCTGCGCCCATGAGCAACCGCATCCGCAAGCTCGACCCCCACATCGCCAACCAGATCGCCGCCGGCGAGGTCATCGAGCGGCCAGCCAACGCCGTCAAGGAGCTGGTCGAGAACGCGCTGGACGCCGGGGCGCGCCGCATCACCATCGACATCGAAGACGGCGGCAAGAAGCTCATCCGCGTGCGCGACGACGGCTCGGGCATGGAAGCCGGCGACGCCGTGCTCGCCCTGCAGCGCCACGCCACCTCGAAGCTGCAGTCCGCCGACGATCTATATTCGATTTCCACGCTGGGCTTTCGCGGCGAGGCGCTGCCTTCGATCGCCGCAGTCTCGCACCTTCAGCTCACCACGCTCGAAGCCGGGGCCCAGAGCGGCGTGCGGCTCTCGGTGGAGGCCGGCGAGGTCGTCGAGATCGAGGAAGTCGGCACCACGCCAGGCACCGACATCGCGATTCGCAACCTGTTCTTCAACACGCCCGCCCGCTTCAAGTTCTTGAAGAGCGACTCCGCCGAAGCGGGCCGCATCGCCGAGATGATCGGGCACCTTGCCCTCGCCTACCCTCAGGTCGCGCTGCGCCTGCGCCACAACGGAACCGAGCTGCTGCGCTGCGAGGCCGGCGGCAACGCCTTCAACGCCGTGGTCTCGGTGCTGGGCCGCGAGGTCGCGCGCCAGATGATGCCCATCGCGCCCTCCTCCGAAGCCGAGTCCAGCGAAGTCAAGGTGTCGGGCTTTGTTGGAAGCCCACGCCTGACGCGGGCCAACCGCAACGCGCAGATTTTCTACGTCAATGGCCGCGTGGTCAAGAACCGCGCGCTGCAGCACGCCATTCAAGCCGCTTACGAGGGCCTGGTTCACGGCAGCGGGCGGCACCCTGTGGCGGTGATTTTCATCGCGCTGCCGCCCAACGTGGTCGATGTCAACGTGCACCCGACCAAGAGCGAGGTGCGCTTCGCCCGCGAGTGGGAAGTTCACCACGCCGTGCGGCTGGCCATCCGCGAGACTTTGGTCGCCTCCCAGGTCGCGCCGGACTGGGACTGGAAAAGCGGCGTGCCCGGAGGCTCGCCCTCCAACGGCTTCAGCCCGCCCGCAAGCACTGCGAGCAGCTCGAACCCAGCCCCTTCGGTGTGGGCCGCCGTGCCCGAGCTGCCGCGCCCCAACCCTTCGCCCGCCAACGCACCTTCGTGGGACTCGTTCGCGCGCGGACTGCGCCCCGATTTTTCCGCGTCCGAGCCGGGCGCTTCAGGCGGGGCGGGCGAGGCCGCCGCAAGTACTTCAAGTACTTGGGGCGCGCCTTCAGCTCACGAGACTTCAGCTCACGGGACTTCAGCTCACGGAAGCTCCAATGCCCATGCGCTGCAGCCGATGCTGGCGGGGCTGGAGGAGCCGGAAGAGCAGAAGATGCGGCTGCGGCCTCTGGCTCAGATCTCGAACAATGCTTACATCTTGTGCGAGGCGGCTGACGGCTTGTACATCGTGTGCCAGCACCGCGCGCACGAGCGGATTCTGGCGGATCGCGCCATCGCAGCGGCGGCTCGCGAGCCGGTGCCTTCGCAGCGGCTGGTGATCCCGTTCACTTCTGAGGTCGGGGCGCGGGTGGCGGCTGCTGTCGAGGAGAACACGGCTCTGCTGCGCGAGCTGGGCTTCGAGGTCGAGGCGTTTGGCGGCAACTCGCTTTTGGTGCGCTCGGTTCCTGTCCTGGTGGCGCACAAGGATTACGAGGTGGCCTTCGCGGATTTGCTGGACGAGCTGGTCTCGGGCGGCGGCGGGCGCGACCTTGAAGCGCGGCGCAAGAAGCTGCTGACCATGCTGGCCTGCAAGAACGCCATCAAAGCCGGCGACCCGCTGCCAGGCGAGCAGATGCAGCGGCTCGTCGACGACCTGCTGGAGCTGCCCAACCCGAGCATCTGCCCGCACGGCCAGCCGATCCTGATCCGCATCACCACGCTCGAGCTGGACAAGAAATTCGAGCGCGAATACGCCTGGCGTTAAGCCCTCAAGCCCCCAAGCCCCCAAGCCCGACGGCGCGAGATGGTGCGCGCTCGGGCACTGGCCTGGCCTGGCGTAGCCTGTGGCCTGCTGATTTTCGATTTCCCGGCGTCCTTCGCGGCTTGCCTGCGGCTTGCCTGCGGCTTGTGGTGCGCTTGCTGTGTGCTCGGGGCTGAGAAAAGGGCGCTGCGGGGAACATTGAAGGGCTGGCTCGTGCAGGCGGAGGCCACGAATCGCACCGGCTACACTGCGCGCCATGAACCCCCAGCCGCCCGAAGCACCCGATGGGCACGAGCAGCCCGCATCTGCGGGGCACCGCTCGGCCTCGACCGAGGAGCACCGAGCTGAGTCGAGGGCCAGCGTGCGCTCGATCGCGTGCGCCGTGCTCACGGTTTCGGACACGCGCTCGCTCGAAGAAGATCGCGGCGGCGCGCTCATCGCGGAGCTGCTACGAAGCGCGGGGCATTCTGTCGCGAGCCGCGACCTGGCGCGCGACGAGGTGGAGCCAATCCGCAGCTGGGCCCTGCAAGTACTTGAGGCCCGGCCCGAGGTCGAGGTGCTCCTCGTAACTGGAGGCAGCGGCATCGGGCCGCGCGACGTGTCGCCCGAGGCGCTGCGGCCCCTGCTCGCCAGGGAGATGCCGGGCTTCGGCGAGGTCTTCCGCGTGCTGAGCTGGGCCGAAGTCGGGGCCGCGACCATGCTCTCGCGCGCCTTCGCGGGCACCATCGAGCGCGTCGCGAAGGGCCAGCAACCGCACCGAGCCCTGCTCTTCGCGCTGCCAGGGTCAACCAACGCGGTGCGCCTCGCCATGGAAAAGCTCATCCTGCCCGAGCTGAGCCACCTGGTGCGCGAAGTCCGGGGCCGCAGCTGAAGGCAAGCGCAGCTCAAGGCAAGCGCAGCTGAAGCAAGCGCAGCTGAAGCAAGCGCAGCTGAAGCAAGCGCAGCTGAAGCAAGCGCAGCTGAAGGCAAGCGCAGCTCAAGGCAAGCGGCTGCAGGGCCGTGTGGGGGAAATCGAGAATCGAGAGCTATGGAACAGGACGCGGAGAGCCTTTTGTGGAGCACGTACCGCACGGTCGGGGCGGGCTGGCCGGATTTCTACGCCCTGCTGCGCGAGCCGCTCGACGCCGAGGCGGAGGCTCTGCGGCTCGCGATCAACGCTCTGTACGCGCACGCCGGGGCCAACCGCGACCACCGCGACATCCGCCGCCGCTTCTATTACCAGATGCTGCAGGAGAAAGTCCTGCCCGAAGCGCGCCGCGTCCTGCTCGACGACAGTGCCCGCCACGCCTACGACGAGCAGTGGCACAGGCACCAGAGCGGCTCGCCCGGCACCATTTCCTACGAGCAGTTCCTGGCCGCTCTGCCCAGCGCGAGCCAGCCCAGCCAGACCGCTGGCCCGCTCGATGCCCAGATCGCTCAGGAGCTGACGGCTCGCCTGGAGGCTCAGCTCGCGGGCCAGCGCGCCGCCCAGGGCAAGGACGACGAGCTGAGCGAGGACGACATGGGCACCCTGCCCGTCTCCGCGCCGCCCGAGGTCGCGCCGAGCAACCCGCTTTCGGGGGCCGCCATGCCCCAGCCGCCCCGGCCCAGGCCAAAGCGAGAACAGCAGCCCGAGCCCGACGACGCGAATAAGACAGGTGAGGCGGACGAGCCCGACGAGGCGGAAGAGACAGATGAGACGGGCGCCTCCACGCCGCGCCAGGAGCCGCTGCCCGAGCCCGAGCCGCCGCTGGATCTGCAAGTACTTGCCGTCAAGGAGCTGCCCTCCGAAGCCCTGGCCCGCCAGACGACCGACATGGGGCGGCTGCGCGTGCGCGGCAGGCAGCTGCTGCAAGCCGGAGCCGCGCGCGCTCCGCTCGCCGCCGCGCCGCTTGAGCCGGATCAGCCCGGCTCAGCAGCCGGGGCTTCAGCAGCCGGGGCTTCAGCTTCGGGGGCGCGAGGGGCTCAGGGCGCGCCCGGCGCGAGCCTGTCGCGCATCGTGGTTGGGCTCAGCAACGAGGAGATGCGGGCCATTGGCCGCCGCTCGCAGCGGCGCTGGGCGCGGCGCTCGACCATCCGCCTGGCTCTGGGAGCCGCAGCCGTCGCTCTGCTCGCCTCGGGCGCGACCTGGGCTCTGCTCGGGCGCACTCAAGGCGTCGCGGGCAGCGCAGCCGAAGCCCACCTGCAAACCGCCGTCGAAGGCGCCATCTACCGCGCCATCGCCCGCTCGCAGCAGGCGCGCGCCCAGACGAGCGCGCTGGCGGGGCGCAGCGGCCTGGCCACGCCCGCAAGTACAAGAACTTCGGCATCGCCGGCGCGGGCGCAGGGCATGGACGCGGTGGCGGCCAACGTGCCCAGGATGCGCCTGGACACGCTGCTGCAAAACGCCGACTTCGAGGGTCTGCCCGGCTGCAGCGACGGCGACCTCAAGCCGTGGCAGGTGTGGCCGGGCACGCACGGCTCGGGCGCGGGCGCAGCCTTCGCGGTTGGGGCGGGCCGCGAGCAGGACGCGCGCTCGGGCCGCTGGCGCCTGGTCTTCTGGAAGCCTACGCCCTACGAAGCCTCGGTCTTCCAGATCGTCAAGAACCTGCGCCCCGGCCTGTACCAGCTCAACGCCTGGGCCAAGAGCTCGGGCGGCCAGGATTGGGCCGGGATCGTCATCGCCGGCTACGGCGGCCCCCGCCTGCACGTCCGCGCCCCGGCCTCCACGCGCTGGACTCCCCTCACGGTGCGCGGCATCCGCGTCACCAACGGCCAGTGCAAAATCGGCTTCTACACCCGCTCGCTCAAGGGCCGCCAGTGGCTCGCCGTGGACGCCGTCGAGTTCCAGCGCCAGGGTTGAAGCGCATCCCTGTGAGACAAAGTGCGACACCCTCAGCTGGGACGTGCTCTAAGAGGCTATTTAGGACAATGTATGGCATTACTATCAAATCCTCAAACACGATTTCACAAAGGGCCGCTAAAGGCAGGCGCGCAAAAGTCACCAACAGCAGCACAGCAAGGCGCTGCACCCGGCCTCCTACAGCCTCGCTCGTCGTTTCTCCTCGCTACGCTTTCGGCAGCGGGTGGGCCTGGTCGATATGGCTCAGCTACTCCCAGGCGATTTCATGCGTTAGCGCCTGGAATTCCCTTGGGATCCCCTTCTGCTGGCTTTCGCGCTGCTCGCTCGGGCACGCGGGGCATAATACGGGGCATAATAAAGCGCGCCTGGCAACCACCATGAACTCTTTTTTCTTTCGCAGCGGCCTCGCTCTGCCCGCTCTCCTCCTCACAAGCTCCTGCACTCAGGCTCAGCTCGCTCCGCCTCAGCCCTCAGTTCCAGCTCAGGCTCAGCCTTTAGCTCAGGCTCCTGCGGTGACGGTTGCCCCTGACCCTTCGATTGAGTTCCAGAGGTTCCAGGGCTGGGGCGTTTCTCTGGCTTGGTGGGCCAAGGTCATCGGCGGCTTCCCCGAGCCGGCGCGCTCCGATTACATGGACAAGGCCTTCGATCCTATCAAGGGGCTGGGGTTCAACGTGGTGCGCTACAACATCGGCGGCGGCGAGAACCCCAAGTACTTGCTGCCCAACAAGCAGTTCCTCGAATTCCGCACCGCCGTGCCTGGCTTCGAGCCTGAGCCCGGCAAGTGGGATTGGAACGCCGACGCCGAGCAGCGGTGGGTGCTGCGCGACGCCATGCGGCGCGGCGCCAACCAGCTCGAAGCCTTCTCCAACTCGCCGCCCTACTGGATGACCCGGAGCCAGAGCGTCACCGGAAACCAGCCCGGCACAGGCAGCCTCGACAACCTCAAGCCCGAGTTCGACGCGCCCTTCGCCGATTACCTGGCTGAAGTGGTTCGTCACTTCGGCGACCAGTGGAAGGTTAATTTCCGCGACCTGGAGCCGCTCAACGAGCCCAGCGGCGACTGGTGGAAGTTCGGCAACCACCAGGAAGGCTGCCTCATCGAGCGGCCTCACCAGAACACTCTCGTCAAGGAAACCGCGGCGGCTCTGGCGCGGCGCGGCATCAAGCTGCCGGTGAGCGCCTCGGACGAGTCGCAGATTGCGCAGGGCGTGGACACGCTCGGCTTCTACGACGCGGCGGCGCTGGCGAGCATGAACAAGATCAACAACCACTCCTACGGCGGCGGCGACCGCGTGCGCCTGGCCAACTTCGCGCTCTCGCAGGGCAAGGACCTGTGGCTCTCGGAGTATGGCGACGGCGACGCCTCGGGCATGGAAATGTCGCGCCGCATCGTCGAGGACATCAACGGGCTGCACCCTTCGGCCTGGTGCTACTGGCAGGTCGTGGACAACGCCGGCGGCTGGGGCTTCCTCAAGAACCCGCTGCTCGACGAGGTGAACACGGCTTACCAGATCAACAAGAAGTACTACGTGATGGGCCAGTACTCGCGCTTCATCCGCCCCGGCTTCGCCTTCATCGCGAGCGGCAGCCCAGGCTCGCTGGCCGCGCTGGACGCCCGCTCGCGCACGCTGGTGATCGTCACCACCAACAGCTCGGACGCCGCCACGCCGCTGCGATTCGACCTGTCGCGCTTCAGCACGCTGGGCGCTTGGGCTCAGCTGACGCGCACCTCGGCGAGCGAAGAATGGGCCGCCTTGCCCGCCATCGCCCTCGCGGGCAAAGCCGTTTCCTATCAAGCCACGCCCCATTCGGTGACGACGCTGGTGGTTCGAGGCGCGTCCTACCAGGGCGCGCCGGGCTTAGACCCGCGCCGCTACTTCCGCATCGTGAACGATAGAAGCGGAGCCGCGCTCTCGGCTCAGGGCGAGCCGCAAGTACTTGAGGGCGCGCAGAAATTCGACGAGCAGTGGGGGCTCATCGGCGAGGGCAGCGGCGTGTATCGGATGGTGAACCGCCGCTCGGGGCTGGTGCTGGACGTGAGCCAGGCCTCGACCACGAGCGGAGCCGAGGTGATTCCCTACTCCTACAACGGCGGGGCCAACCAGCAGTGGCAGCTGCAGCCCGTTGGCAGGAGCTACAAGATCATCAACCGCAACAGCAAGCTGCTGCTCAGCTTGGGCAGCGACGGCAAGAGCCTGCTGCAAAAGCCCGACGCGGGCGCCTCCGATCAGCAGTGGCGCATCGCGGAGGTCAAGGGCTCAGAGGTCAAGGGCTCAGCCGCCGCGAGCCAGGCTAAGGGCAGCTGAAGGCAGCAGGCGCGGCTGCCGCGACGCTTTGCGAATCAACGAAAGCGGCTGCAAGTCTTGATGTACTTGCAGGCGCTTTCGCTGGCTCAGCAGGCGCTGAGGAAGTGGGCTCCGGCGAGGATGCCGGCTTTTTCGCTGGCCTCGCCCGCGTTGTAGTCGCGGTCTTCGAGCTCGATGCAGACGGTGCCTTTGTAGCCGTTGGCTTCGAGCACGCGGAAGGCCTCGCCCCACGGCACGACGCCCTGGCCGGGGATGGTGTAGCGCCAGGCTGCCTCGCCGCAGAAGGGGCTTGGCTTGAAGGTCGCGGGCTGCTCGTGGCCATATTCGTAGAGGTCGTCGGCCAGAACCTCGGTGTCCTTGCCGTGGACGTGGGCGACGCGGCCCACGAACTCCTTGAGGAAGCGGATGGGGTCGATGCCCATGCGGACCAGGTGCGAGGGGTCGTAGTTGATGGCGATCGACTGCGAGGGGCACTCGCGGAAGGCGGCGCGGTAGCTCTCGGGCGTGCAGCACAGCGCGCCTGGGCCGGGCCAGCCTTCGATGGCCAGGCGGCCCCCGGCCTCTTCGAGCGCCGGAGCCAGGCCGTTGAGCGACTCGACCAGCAGCGCGAAGTTGTCGGTTCGCTTGGCCTCGGGCTTCTCGGGCAGCGCGACGTAGAAGTAGTTGCGCGCGCCGCACTTCGAGACATACTCGGCGTTTTTGGCCACGGCCTCGGCTCGCTTGGCCTGGTCTTGCGACATCAGGCCCTGCCATTCGAGCAGGTCAACCGAGCCGACGCGAAAGCCCGCGTCCTCGGCCACGCCGACATCTTCGAGGCTGCGGCCCAGGTCAATGACGCTCAGCTTGTTCTCCTTAGCCCAGCTCAAGGCGCGGCTCAGGTCGCGCTGCCAGGCCGATCCGCCGCGGCGGAACCCAACCGGGAAGCCCCCGGTGCGTGTGGTAATGCTCATAAGAAACCTCAGCGATCCTCTTCTCGCCGCGCCATCCCAGCGGCGGCGCGGGCGGTCCGCACAGATTATAGCGGCTCAAGTACTTGCGCCGCGCCACGCAGCCCCTCGCGAGCGATGAGCCCAGCCGCTCGCGAGCGGAAGGCCCGCAAAAGCCACAGCGTCACGATGAGTTATATTGCAATAAGATGCGCGCGGATGAGCCTGAAACCGGTGCTCCTCAACGCCAAAGGAGTTGTTATGCCCCGTCCTGCTGCCTGCCCCAGCTCAGCGGCCACAGCGCCCCGCCGTGGCTTCACGCTTATCGAGCTTCTTGTCGTCATAGCCATCATAGCCATCCTCGCGGCGATCTTGTTCCCGGTTTTCGCGCGGGCTCGCGAGAACGCGCGGCGCGCCTCGTGCCAGAGCAACCTGAAGCAGATCGGGCTGGGCATCCTGCAATACACGCAGGACTACGACGAGCGTTACCCGCACAACTACTGCTACCCCGACAAGTCGAGCTGGCCGCTCATCCTGCAGCCCTACATGAAGAGCACGCAGATCTTCACCTGCCCCTCGGACTCGACGACGCCGCCCACGGACGGCGGCGGCTTCGTCCCTTTCCGCGTGAGCTACGGCTACAACGTTCTGATAGGGTTCGAGGAGAGCAAGGGCGGCATCAGCGCGGCTCAGCTCGTCAGCCCGGCCACGACGGTGCTGGCCACGGACAGCGGAGCCAAGCCCTCGGCGTCCAGCCCCCTGGCCTGGGCTCCGGCCAACGCCAACGTGCCGTTCGTGCTGGCGGCGGCCAACAACCTGCGCTTCCCGGACTACTGGGCCGCGCCCATCCCGCGCCACCTGGAGACGAGCAACGTGCTGTGGGCCGACGGCCACGTCAAGGCCACGCGCGTCGAGAAAATCTACAACGGCACCGGAGCCTCGCCCTGCTTAGACCCCGGCACGGGCTGCCCGTAGAAGCTCAAAGCGCCGCTAAAGCTGCAGTGAAGCGTGCAAGTACTTGAGGGCCGCGCAAGTAGGATCGGAGCCACGCGAAAGGGCGCAGGTGCATGATGCACCTGCGCCCTTTGGGTTTCGGCGTTGGGATAAGCCGGGCTTTACTGGCCCGGAGCCGGAGCGCCGCCGCCAGGACCTCCGAGGCCGTCAGGACCGCCGTTATCTCCGCCGGGAGCGCCGTTGCCGGGGCCGCCCGCACCGCGACCACGGCGACCGCCACGTCCGCCGCCCATGCCCATGCCGCGCCCGCCGCCCATGCCACGGCCACCGCCGGGGCCGCCCATCATGGCAGCGCCGAAGGGAGCCGAGAGCGCCGCCTCGTCGCCCACGACGCCGAAGACGGTGAGCAGTGCGTTGAGGCGCGGGTTCTTGGAGTAGGAGATCGAGGTGTCGAGTTCCTTGAGCGCCTGCGTGCGCCGCGTCTGCTCGGCAGTGGTTGCGGTCTGCCAGTCGGTCAGCAGCGTGGCGAACTGGGCGTCCGTGGTTTCCTTGTTCTGCAGGGCCTGCATCAGCGCGTTCTGCTTCTCCTGCAGCGGAGCCGTGGCCGCCGCCTGAGCCGAGGCGAACTCGACTAAGGCATCCTGCATGGTGGTGTCGGTGAAGCCCATCTGGGTCAGGCCCTGGCGGATGAACCGCTCACGCATCTGAGCCATCATCTGGGCGCGCTGCTCGGGCGTCATGTTCTGGAAGTTGGGGCGATTGCCGCCCTGGTTCCAGTTGGGCGGGTTCTGGCCCATCGGCGGGCCTCCGCCAGGCTGAGCCTGCGCCAGGCCCGCCGCTCCCAGCGCCAGAGCCACGGTCAGCGGCCCGGCGATCCATCGCGAAATCGTGTGTGCCTTCATTATATTTTCTCCGTTGGGAAATCCCAGATTCAACGCGCCTCAACCGCTCGCAAGCGATTCGCGCCCTGCCTTGTGACCCGAAGCCCGCGCCAAAGTTTCTGCCTGCCCGACTTCATGCGCCGGGGCATGGCGAGGCGGTGCCTGGATGCTCGGTGCCGCCTCAGGCTCCGCAAGTACTTGCGGGCGCAGCCGAGCGCCTCAAGCCGCTTTGCGAGCCAGAGCTTCCAGCGTCTCGTGCGACTCCTGGTAGCGCCGCGCTATGCCCCGGCGCATGAAGTCGGGCAGGCCCTGCGCCTGGCGGGACTTGCCCGGCGGGTAGAAGGGGTTCATGGTCTTCCTCAAGCCGTCCATTCGAGCGCGCATCTGCTCCATCTTCGCGCGGTCGAACCCAGGCGGCGGGCCACCGCGAGGGCCACCGCGAGGGCCACCGCGAGGAGGGCCATCTGGCGGCGGGCCGTCCGGCCTGCGCCCATCGCCAAATCCACCGGGCGGGGCGAATCCACCGGGAGGGCCACCGCGTGGGCCGCGTCCACCGGGAGGGCCGGGGCGCATCTGGCTCAGCTCGCTCTGCTGAGCTGAGGTCAGCAGGCCGTTGAGCTTGGCGGTCAGCGCCAGCGCCTCGGCCTCGCTCATCGTGGGCCTGCTGCTCCAGGGCCGCACCAGAGCCACGATGCGCCGCGCCTGATCCTTGGACAGCGAGCCCTGCAGCCGCCCGATGCCGCGCCAGGCCCGCTCCAAACCCATCTTGGGGCCGCGCATCCCGCGCCCCGGCCCCCTGCGACCGCCAGGCCCGCCGAAGCCGCCAGGCCCGCCGAAGCCGCCAGGCCCGCGCGCGGGACGAGGCTGGCGAGGCGCGCTCGCTTTGGCCCACAGCGGCCCCACGCTTGAAAGCACCAGGCCCGCGACCAGGCTGCAGGCGACCGTTTGCTTCATCTTCATCTCTGAGCCCCTTGATGCGCCGCCGCTCCAAAACGCGGCTTGTGGCGCCTCGAATCATTATGCGCTTGGGCTGCGGCTCAGAGGCAAAGCTATCGTAAGGTTTGAGGCGCGCAACGTTAAGAATTGTCAGGGCTGCAAGTACTTGCCCGCTCGTCTCGCCTGCCTCGTTCACTTAGTGCCTGGGTTGGACAGCTGCTCGGTGGCAGCGCCAGCCGTGCGCTTGACGCGGTGCGCCTGCTGGCCCCTGGCCTTGTCGAGCGCCTCAGTCCACATCTCGCTCCATGCATGGTGATCGGCAAGTACTTGCTCGGGGTTGTGCCGCGAGCGCGCCACGAAATCGGGGTGGAAGGGCCTTCCTGTCGGCTCGCCTGCGGGCTGGAAGCGCAGGTCCAGGCTCCAGCGCACCTGGTCCGAGAAGTTGGGCGTCGAGCGGTGCGGCGTCCAGCGGTGCATGAAGACCACGCCGCCCTTTTGCACCGGAACCGGGCGCGGCGCGGCCTGGCTGCCATCGGGCATCAGGTCGGGCCGGATCGTGGTGCCACCCTCGGCGACGTGCTCCAGGTGGCCCTGCTTCCACACGCCGGGCAGCACTTCCATGCAGCCGTTCTCGACGGTGGCGTCCACTAAAGCCAGCCAGCAGGTGATGATGCTGGAGTTGTCCGCCTCGTCCCACGTCACGCCCGAGTC
>JAABUK010002199.1_pt1 | contig 35482 bp, 43 predicted proteins | sample 5559141 | NCBI WGS metagenome assembly JAABUK01 (sample SAMN10711869, study PRJNA513367) | rock metagenome | isolation source: Antarctica rocks | place: Antarctica: Victoria Land, Pudding Butte nord | collected 2016-01-03
GATTGAGGGGGGATAAAGCTGCTGTGATTTTCCGTTGAGCTGGAAGTGCTACTAGGATTGGAGCACAAAGATTAGGTGCATACCTGAGCAGATTGGTTCTGCATCAGCACCTGAGACAACAGAAAACAGAAAACGAAATGGTGCTGTAGTTGTTCTCGGCATTTTGCTGTACCTGAGCAGATTGATTGAAAGCAATGCGGCCTTGCATGGTTCTGGCCAGAGTCTCTGGTTGCTCATGAATTTCCTTCTGCATGAAATGGTCATACCCGCCCTTCATGATGTGGTTCACCTCTAGGTTCAGAATCTGGTGGACCCTCTGCACTGACTTGGAAGGGCTGGTCTGGTGGGCGTTGAACACCTCAAAGGATCCGTTTGCGACATGGACACAGTCATGATCCTCCAGGATCAGCACCCTGCATTAGTCATGAGCTGTGAGTCACGAGTCATTGAGCAGTTGCAATTGCCGTGACGCAGTCGAGAACTGAAATTGTTAAATGTGAGTTGATATGTCAAATTGGCAAAGTCGTATTATGCGCAAAGTAAATGCCTCTTCTGTGCAGCAGTCAAGCACTTGAGATACCATACTTGCATGACATGCGCAGCAATGCAGTGTTATATATGCTGCAGTGCTATGAGCACAAATGAACTGTACAGCTGGGTATTATTGTATTTTATTGGCGTAACAATATACAAGTGTTGTTTGAACGTACGTGTTGGTGTGCTCCACAACAGCGCTGGCATCGCTAGCCAAAAACAGCTCCATGGTTTTGCCAATGGCAGAAGCCTCCACATCAGGGTTCACAACCCCATCTAGGGTTGTGATGGAGCCCTGCCTGATTCCCATAATCAGGGGTGACCCCCTCTTGGCAGCCACCAGCTCCCCAGGGTAGTGACTGGACTTGATGAGTAAGGCAAAGGCTCCCTCCAGCTGTGACATGACCTCAATAACTAATTCAGGAAGGGTTGGTTGATGGTGGCTGAGTTTGTCGATCTTGCTGTAAACATACTTGAGGAGCTTTGGAACCACTTCCGTGTCTGTGTCTGACTCAAAGACTGCACCACTCTTCTCCTGCACGTCAAAGCAATGCCTATGAATCAGCACATGCTTGCTGGAAGTCATCACAGCCAGTTTGCCAAAAGTGTGCAACGCATGACAACTAGAACACCATGTACAAGCTTGCACATTTGAATGCATCCAGATTCTGATCACAGGGAGGTGTTCACAATCTTCTGGTCTGAGAAATCAGCTGGCAAGTGCTGATGCTAGAATGACGAATGGAATGCCAAAGATAGTAAAGTGTGTGCTTGTAAGTAATTACCAGCAGCTCCTTGATGGTCTTGTAGTTGGTGATGATGCCGTTGTGGACCACAGTGAATTCGTTCAGCGGGTCACTGGTATGAGGGTGAGAGTTTCTGGCCTCGGGAGGACCGTGAGTGGCCCAGCGAGTATGCGCAATCCCAGCGTGATTGTCCAGGACAATGTTCTCGTCAACCCCCTCGTCCTTCAGCTGCAGTTTGGCTTGTGTCTCCAGGGCGTCAATGTTGCCAGCAGACTTGATGATCAGCGCAGAGCTGGTCGCTGGCTTCTGCAGAATGCGATGCTGCAAAGCATGACGCTTCTTAACGGCCAAGCCCCGGCTGTCGTCCAAGTTGACTGAGTCGTATCTGGAGCTTTGGATCGGAGCAACAGCTGTTGCTGCTGTTCGCGAAGCCTTGTCGACGCACACACCGGCGCTGTCATACCTGCAGCAAGTCATTGGCTCAACTGTCCGGACAAGATGGCCCTGTGGACTGACAGACTGGCAGATCCAGTTCGGGTGCTGAAACTCACCCTCGGTACTCCAGTCGCCGCAGGCCAGTGAACAGTAGCTGCAGCACGGCCTTCCTGCTCCGACCGACCCCAAAGTTGTAGTACCCAAAGATGCCACACATGACGACGAAGCGCGAGAGACCGAAAACACGCTGCGACCAGGTGCGCGTGGCAAGCGATGGAGCAGATGCACGTAAAGCCTCACCACAGACAACCAGGCAGGCACCGGAAAATGCGAGTCTCAAGCGCAAATGTGCAGTAGAACAAGTCAGCAGGCAACAAGAATGGGTCCGGCTCTGCAGTCACTGACGGTAATAGCTGTGGCGGTCATGTCTGCGGGCAGTTCGGTCAAATCATGTCAAGGGAATATAAAGTTGCATGCCATAACACGACAATGATTTTCGCATGAGCATTTGGTTTGCGGATCCCGAGCGCTCCATATGGTAGAATGATGTTCAATTTAATGTTCTGAGTCAAGTCTAAAAGCTTGTATACAAACCAACAGACACCAAAATCAAACATCAACAGACAGTCTAGACCAAAATTGCAAGAAAAGATCATGCATATGTAATAGAATTTCACCTTTGCGCCTATGGATGGCCGTATGACATCAAAGGCACATTTACTTGTTGGTATTGGACAATACCAACAAGTAAATACAGTGCAGTACAACACCCACTTGCGGCACCCTAACAGCACATGCAACCCAAGCAAAAAGTTTGCGTGTTTGATGACCCAGATGTCAGACCACACGTGTACACAGAGGACAACATGGTGAAGGACCCACCTATGAGTAGATCCTTCACCCCAACAAGCATCCTGAAGGCAGCTGACTCCTACTGATCTTGAAAGGCACATGTTCCTGATTCTCCCATACCCCAGAGCCCATGCTGCTAATAGGCACACAGATCTAGTGGCTGGAATCAAGCTGCCAGGCGTCGCCTAGCCTGGCAGTGCACTGGCAGCATTTAGCTGATGATGTGGAAGTGAAGAGGAATGATCCCAAGGAAAGGCAAGCCAGCTGCCGATTCTGCCTTTTGAGGCCAGGTGGATGCATGAAGCTAATGCTCCTAATGGGCAAGGTCTGGGGGGCTGGGGGCTGAAGGGGGGACTGAGCCCCCATTGATGCAGTCTATCATGAAGTACGTATCTATTGGCGACAGGGTTTGCGTCTGGCCCAGAAAGTGTGCCTGCAGCAGCACAAGGAGCTTCAACACTCAGCAACACCAGAAGCATGCTGGATGCAAACTGTGAGGGCTGATACACTTGCAGCTCGCTGCTGCGCGTACATTGCAGCAGCAGATGTGGCACTACACGTCATGGTGGCACTTCTGGGACCCAACACACAGGAACATGATGACAGCCACAGATGTTGAGTCACAAACACACTGCGCACCAACAGGGCAACGCACCGCAGCACACCATAATGGCTCTGTTGCATACCTGAGACATGACTCAGCAGAATCAGAACATTCCACAAGCAGAAGCGACAGCACATTAGGAGGTAAAGGTGGGAATTAGTAACAGAGAGGTGTAAGGCTCACCCCAAAGCTGCCCTTCACAAAGAAGATGAGCCGGCGTGGGAAGGTGGCACACTCACTCAGGATGGTGAGGATGTACTTGCTGGGCACATTGCTTGCGTCCACCACCAGCTGTAAAATGAAAAACAGCAATGCAGTCGTAGACTATCAGCAATGTAAGGGAAGAGAATCTGCAGCGCAGTCAAAGGTAGCAGCGCAGTGACAGACATCAGCTGTTCGACGAGAGTGCACTTGTACAGCCATGCCAGTAATAACCCACATCTGCCAGAGCTTATCTTGCACAACTCATGATTGCAGCCAGTACTGACCATGTATCACAGCATGCAGCTTGCGCAGCAAATGCATCACCTCAACAGCATGTCCAGATAGGCAGATGCTGCCACTGAATTATGTAGCAAGATAAGCAGGGTCATCCGACTTGGATTAAACGGCTATACTCAGCACATTGCAAGCCATCTGCATTGCGTAAAAGCAGAGTTTTTACTCATAAATTTGAGTTTTTACTCATAAATTTGACCCCGATGGCACAAAACCATGCATTGAAATGAGACTTTGGCAGCCCAATCATCTGCATACAAAGCCTCACCTCTAGCATGTAGGGGCTCTTTGCCAAGGCCCTAGGTCTGGCAAATACCTGCTCCACTTGCGTCACGCCAGCCTCAGTGTCATAGAAGAACACCTTCAGACTGCCCTTTATGCGTGCCTGCACAGACAGCAACATGCACCTGAGTGCACAGCAATAATCTGAGGGTCTACTGACACACTGCACAGACAGACTGGTATCTGACTTGAGCCGGGAGGCAGGAGAGTATGGTGATGTGCCTGCACCAGATTGATACAGCCTTGTTGCAAACATTACAAGCAAACAAAGAAGTTGCCTGATAGCTTTGACAGACAACAGCAGGCAGACTCTCTGCCAAAAGGACAATGCAGAGTCGCTGTAGTCAGAACGACATCTGCAGATTGCATGGTTGAGACGCAGTCAACTGATAGCAGTCAGTAACTCTCAGCAGAGCTACACACTGTCATAGGGAACATGCTGTGCAATCTGAGTGGCTGCCGAGAACACACTTACGTACATGCCGCTGCATGCAACAACCCAAACACTCAGACAAAGTTGAGTGGTTTGAGCTTGCAGTATTCAGGCTTGCAGTATGCATGTCAGAGAACACACAATCAGCCTTTGCAGGCTTGCTCAGTGCAATTCATCAAGTCAAAAATCTGCTCTGGTGCCATCTGTGCATGCAACAAGCATCACCTTCATGTAGTTTGGGTTGTAGATAGGTATCTTGGCCAACAGCTTCAGCTGGTAAGTCCCCTTGGTGGTGTTCCATGACATGTGATCAGACTGCAGTTCTACCTCCCCAACGCTGATGCCCCTTGGCACAAGAAGAAACACACCAACAGCTGCCAAAACAGCAAATAGCATCTGCAAATTGACACTTGATTGAAGGCTTATGCCAAGCACAGCTGAATAGCAGCTACAACAAGTAGTGTGTGACTGCAGTATTGGGATGTTGTGAAGCTTTGTGCATATATACAGCTATGGCAGAGCTTATGAGCAGTGTCAGCATTGCTTGGGAAGTACACAGAAATGAAAGGGCTGGAAAGTGAGCTGACCAGGCCTCCCACTAGCAGCTTTGTCCGTCTGGGCTTCAAGCGCTCGTCTGCAACATCACAGAATACTGTTGGAAATGACTGCCTTGTCAGTTCTTACTGGAAAACAGAGGTTCCGCACAGTGCTTACAAGTAACACAGCCAGCAAGGAGATGCTTGCCTGACAATGGTATAAGAGTAAGATATCCGCTCACAGGATACTGTTTTGCAGGTGAGCCACGCACATGCTCTGCCCACCAGGCACGAAGCCTGCTTACGGGTGTTTGTCGCTGATCATACTCTGAGCTGAACGGAGGTGTAAACGCGGGTTCGTTGTCTGGCGATCGTCCTCCGTCTGCGAGCCGTGTATACGACTCCATATTTCAGGTGATCAAGTCACTGCATACGCCCCCGGCGCCTGACAGGCCAAGGGAGAAGCTGAAGCTGGTCGTGGTGTGCTTGTAATTTTTGCTCAAAGCTGCTTCGAGTTGCGGCAAACGCGAGCTGTGAAAGCGTCTTCAACAGGTCAAACGACAGGTCGCCTGTGGTCAATCCGCAGCAAAAACTTTCAACGTGAGACCACGACGTTCACGACTCAGAGGAGGTCACAAGCTAGAGCACAGCAAACTGGCAGAATTCAGCGTGGCAGTTGGGTCCCTTGTCGTTTCGACAAAGTTCGTTGTTGTGTGACGCATCACGCTCACGCTACGGTAGGCTACTGTTCACACGGAAGGTTTGCGTGCTGCGCTCTTTCGTCTCCTTCAATTGCTCCACTTGCAGTCCTCCGCAGAGCGCTACTGTGTATGTGGCGCTATCGCATCCGTGCTTGGCTGCTTCATAAAACCCATCGGCACACGCACAACGACTTGCTTGAGCGGGACATCGCGAGCGAAAAGTGCACAAGCGTGACATGTTCGGCGAGATCGTCCGAGCCCTTGTTGAACCAACCATCTTTGATTGACCGTGACGGGATAGCACAATAGTTTTGTCGGAAGCGAGTGTAATCGTAGTACATGGGCAAACAGAAGCAGAAGGACCGTGGGTAAAGCTTCTTTCAATCTGCGTGTGCATATGCACGCTGCAGGCGCGTCTGAAGCACCCAGAAAGACAGTACTAGTGCCGATATGGGTTGCGAGTGTAGCCTGTCGTGATGTGCTTCCCTGCACTGCAACGTGAAGCTCGTTTGCACCAATATGCACTGGGAACAAAGCGCAGTCCACAGAGCAAGTTGCAGCTAACCTATGAGCAGCTTCAACGACCAAATCTGCACGTTTAGCCAGAGCATATTCAAAATCATGTTTGTACTGTAGATACTTGACGGCTACAGAGTGGAGGACAGAAGGAGGTGGCTTCAAAGACAAGAGCCACCTGCCATTCAAGAGGCTGCCTTTTCACTGCTGCGCAATCACATTCACTCCATTTGAGGACCCTGTAAGATTCTTCGCTGGCTGCAGCTACATTTTGCGCAGCTTTAAAGCCTAGCTCTAGCACCTCTACCTATTTGCTGCATGTCAAGCAGGCGTGCACTTCTGTATCTGTGTGGACAGTTGCACATCGCCGTACGGCAAGCACTCAGCATAGCAGCTTCTGTATCTGTGTGGACAGTTGCACATCGCCGTACGCCAAGCCCTCAGCATACAAGCAACAAATGTTGCGCACTGCACTTCCTGCATGCCTGCACATCTGTGAACACTTGAGCGCCGCTGTGTGTTTATGGCATTGCGTGACTTGCACAATTCAAGCCTGTACTGAGCATTCTGTCAGCTGAATTCTGTCTTGCTGCTTCATGACTTCAGCATTATGACAATCTGACTCTGGCTGCATTCCGCAGGCATGCACTGCTGATGGCACAGTGTACGACATCACAAACATTGTACCATACGTTCAGAAGTTCAAGAAGCATCCTGTTTCTGGGGAGCCTCTGCAGCTGAAGGACATCGTTCAGCTGCATTTCCACAAAAACGCTGACAATGAGTATCATGATCCTATCCTACACAAGGTGTGCCCCAAGACTGCACGCGTTGCAGAAGCTCTTGTTTGCTTGCCGCACTAATTTGTCCACAAGCAATGGCCTGCCCATGTCAGCTCTCTTCAATCCTGAAACGTCTTTTCAGAAACGTCATCTCTACACTGGAAATTTTAACTCAGAATCGCTTGGGACAGTCAAAAATGCGTTCTACATTGCGGAGATGTTTTAGCTCTTTGTTTGTGCGAGCATACACTTCATGGCTCGTAAGGTTGCATCAACCAGGCGGACTGCTCTGACGCTCTAAATGCAGATTGTGATGCAGCTGACGTTACGTTTGGCTGAACAGAAGAATCCGCCTTTGACGTTCCCCAAGTCATCTCCCCAATATAGACACATGTTTTTACTGTCCCCAAGCATTTCTGGGTTCACATTTCCACTGTAGAACGGACGCTTCTGTAGATACATAGATGATCTGGGATTGGACAAAAGCCGTTTCCCACACTTCATCTGACTGCTGGTGTTCATACTCGGAGGCATTCTTGTGCAGTCAGGCCCAGCTGGTTGACATGCTTGGTTTCATGACTCCAGCACTGTGGTGTTGTGCAGGTGTTCACAGAGAGCACTCACATCGTGGCGATACGCACGTCTGGCAATGTGTATGCCTGGGAAGCTGTGGAAGAGCTGAACATCAAGCCCAGATTCATGAAGGACCTCCTTACAGATCAGACCTTCACGCGTAAGGACATCATCCACATCCAGGATCCCATGAACTTGGAGGCAAGTGTCACGATTGATGTTAAAGTATATCATTGACATCCTGCCAGAGGCAGTCGTGAGTGAATTTGTCACTTGACGTTTCCAGACATCATCCACATCCAGGATCCCATGAAAAGTGTGACTGGTAGTCTGAGCTACTTGCACCCTGCCAATCCTGTTCAGCCTCATCCAATTGTTGCAGAGGGACTTGAATTCTGCTACTGTTACTGTTGCTGTTACTGTTACTGTGGTGTTGCGGTTGATGTTACCGTATATCATTGACATCCTGCCACAGGCGGTCGGGTTTGAATGTGCTACTTGATGTTTCCAGGTAGCAAATACACACTGTGTACACACAAGATGATGGTACACATGTGCATATTGGTGCATAAGCTTTGGTGTAAGCCCTCATGCTGATCTAGATGCGGCCTATCAATTTTGTATTTGTCTTGCAGGGAAGCTTTTCATATAGACCAGTTGTCTGCTGCCTGGTCTATATGAGCAGCTTCCCTTCAACACAAACACAAATTTGGTAGCCTGCATCTAGATCAGCATGAGAGCTTACACCACAGCTTGTGCACTAATAAGCACGTGTGTACAATCATTTGTATGTACACAATGTGTGTTTGCTATCTGGAAATGTCAAGGTGGGCGTTGCCATTGCCAGGTCTTTAGCCTCAGAGTTCCTGGAGATGAACCAGAACCACAGTTGTCACGCTGACCTGCAGCTACAGCTTTGCATACTGTGTCATCCAACACTGCTGCAGTTCACTGTAGCGCTGCACTAAGCTCGCCTGCTGAAATGTCCTGCACTGCTGCAACAAGGTTCATGAAGGTCACTGCGGTTCACTGCGGTCACTTGCCAGCCAACCACTATGCGCTTTCTGCAGGGGCGTAATCTGTCTCAGTTCGTCAATATGAAGATTGACAGGCAGATGAGCTATCCAACCTTGATCACATGAAGAATGACAGGCAATTGATGTTGGGTGCAGGGGCATGAGCTGTCCAAGTTTGATCTTGTGCAGCATGACAGGCAGTTGATGTCAGCTGTAGTCGCTGTGAGTTTGATCATGTGGACAATGACAGGCAGCTGATGTCTGCTGCAGGGACGCAACTTGTCCAAATTTGTCCATGTGAAGAATGACAGGCAGTTGATGCCTGATGCAGGGGCAAAACCTGTCCAAGTTGGGTCATGTGCAAAATGATAGGCCGGTGATCTTTGGCTGCAAGTTTGATCATGTGACAGGCAGTTGATGTCTGCTGCAGGGCCGCAATCTGTCCAAGTTTGACCATGTGAAGAATGACAGGCAGTTGGTATCTGCAGAGGAGCAGGCGGCCCAGCAGGCAGATCCTGTCAACAGCTTGAAGCATGTGAGTGAGGACACCAAACGTGTCATGGCCAAGCTGAACTCTGCAGACTCAGCCACAGTGAGTCGCCTGAGTCTCCTGAGACTTATTACGCATGAACACAAAGATGTGTGTTTATAGGATGTGGGAAAGTCTGCATTCTGAAAAATTTGTGAAGGTGTCAGGGAACGCAATGAGATCAAGTTATGTTGTGCGGTCTTGCTGCAAGGCTGATGTGGTGCAGGTTCAATGCATGGTCATTACCATCTGCTACAAGGGTGATACAACTTACACTCATGACCTTCTGCTGCAAGACTGATACAACGCACGATCACAACTGTTTGCTGCAAGGGTGGTACAATGCATGCTCATGACCTGCTGCTGAGCAGACCCATTAAAGCCTTTAACCCAGACACTGAGCACATCAATACTGTCTCATTCAAAACTCAGCCATGTCAGAATCTCCCAAATAGAAACTCTTCTGCAGTCTGCAAGGCTGCTTCACCAGAAGCTCACCTGACACATGGACGTAGTGGAGCATGATGCATACTCCAAGTGTTTTGCCTCACCCTCACAGTGCTTTGTAGTCTCCCTGCGTCCTGCGTCTTTGCAGTTTGCAAGGGTTTGTCATCTATTTTAGCTCTTTTTGAGCCATCCTAAAAGCTATTCAGAGACGTCATCCCCACACTGGAAATTCAACTCAGGAACGTCTGGGGACAGTGAAAACGCGTTTCTACATTATGGAGATGTTTTAGTTTTTGTCCACTGTGTGAGTCAGGCCTGGGTGGTTGGGTTTGCAGGCTTTTGAGGAAGGTGGTGGAGGCGCACGAGCTGTGGCCCACAGGATCTTGGCAGAGGCGAAAGCGGTGGCCAGCCAGAAGCCCAAGGCTGAGGGACCTGACCCCAGGCAAGCACCACATTCATGTTCCCCTTGCAGTCTGTATATTAAACAACCTAGATTTCATAGTATTCTATAATGTATGTCAAATTTATGTCAGTAGGATTTGTGTCAAAATGTAGAGTGGGGGGCCTGATGCTGGGCAAGCACCTCATTTCTGTTTCCCTTGCATTCAATATTACTTTTGTGTCCGTAAGAATTGTGTCAAAACCAGGAGTGGTGACCTGATCCCGGGCAAGCATCACATTCATGTTTCCCATGCAGTCTATATCAAACCTATGTGCGCAAGGGTACATCTCTGCAGTGCAGCCACGCTTACATGACCATACATGGTGAGCAGCCAGTCTTGCATAAGAGTACTGTTTGTGTGTTGTTGAATGGTGTCCTGCTGCATGTATGGCCTAGTGTTTTGTCACTGCCTCAGCAAGGCTGGAAAACAAGGTTGGGTATGAGGGGCGCCCCCACCTGACCCCCACTGTCAGCACTCCAGCTGGCGTTGCCTCTCTGCTTAATGACAGTCATACATCCAAGGGAGAAACCATTCCAACTCCCTCTGGACCAATTGTGACCAATGCACCTTACAAGATTACGTCTGGAGTAACAAACCTGTTCATGAGCAAAGCCGGTGGCTCAGTCCTTAGGCCTCTGAAGGCGATGGCACGTGCATTGTTCAATCTGGGTTCAGCAATTACCAAGAGGCATTAGCAAGAGGTATCACGTAAGGAATCAATCAAATAATCCGTCCATCCATCCATCCATCCATCCATCCATCCATCCATCCATCCATCCATCCATCAATCAGCCAATCCACCAACACATCCATCAACCAACTGACTAACCAACCAACCAACCAACCAACCAATCAATGAATCATTGTCTGAGTCAAGCAGTGTGGGTTTACAGGTTACAGCCGCCGGAGCCTGCATCCAAGGACGCCGTCTTCAAGCCCGGGGCATCCACCTGGAACACGGATGACCCCAAGCAGCAACATCACGCGCCAGGCACGCATTTCTGGCTAGCAATATGGCATGCAACTGTGGCTTGCAACATGGCATGCAACTATGGCTTGCAATATGGCGTGCAACTATGGCTTGCAACATGGCATGCAACTATGGCTTGCAACATGGCATGCAACTATGGCTTGCAACATGGCGTGCAACTATGGCTTGCAACATGGCATGCAACTATGGCTTGCAACATGGCGTGCAACTGTGGCTTGCAACATGGCATGCAGCCGGCAACTGATGTGCAGATGTGAATGCCATTCCAGCTTGCAACATGCATGCAGCAAACACGCTTGCAAATTCAAGGCTGCAAAGCTAAGAGAAGCTTAGGCCCAGCTTTGGGATCACCCCAAGTTTCTCTGTATCAAACTGCTCAGCAGCATGTTTGCTTCTGTTTTCGATGTATAAAAGCACCCTGGTACATACTTTACTTGCACAAGCTCATGCACATGTGTATAGAGGTACATAGAGGTGCATAGTAGGACATACAGGTATATAGAGGTGCATGTAGAAGAAGTGCACTGGGCCAACATTCATCAACAGGCAACACCTTGATCTGCACTGCAGGGCATGGCAAGAAGAAGAAGAAGTGGCAGCAGGGCGAGCCAGAAGAAGAAGCAAGCACGTTGGTGCCGGCAGGCCCTAAGAAGGAGGTCCCCAAACCCTACATGTCAGACGCCAAGTTTGTGACCAGCGAGTTTAGAACAACAGGTAAGGAGTTGGCCAGACCTTCACTTACACGTGTCAGTCACACATGAACATGATGGTGACTATGCACATGAACATGAACATGAACATGATCATGAACATGAACATGAACATGATGATGATGAAACAGTTGCTGATATGCTGACTGCCAAAATAGGTCAGCTCGTGCTGGGAGCCAATCAGGAGTGAATGTGCTTGTGATCTTAGGAGAAAACATGTGTTCAACAAATCAGCAAATGAACAGAACAGAAGATCACACAAACAAATGAACAAGAACGGACAATGGAATCGAGTGATGGATGAGTTACAGCATCATGATTGACCATGCATAGTTTCTCCATGCACTGCTGCAACTACCTTTTGGCATGCATGCCCAAGCTCTACTGACTATCAAACCATTTGTCTGGGTTTGTATTCGTACATGGTTCATATTGGGCAGCCCAGTACAATACTTAGCTTCTTGACACCAAAAGGTGTAGTCCTTTCTTGTCTTTTCTTTTTCCTGTTTTATCCCCTTTTTTCCCCTGTTCTTTTTCTTCTTAAATGGGTACATTTCTACAAAATACCCTAAACTATAGTCAAAGCTAAATCACGTCTGGTGTTGTACAGGCGCGGCTTCCAGATCATTCACATCAACCGCTGTCAACGTGGTGACACGCAACGAGCGCCAGAAGGTTAGGGTGGAGCGTAACCCCACCAAGAAGGGTTACATGCGGTTACACACCAACCTGGGAGATCTGAACCTGGAGCTGCACTGCGACCTGGCCCCCAGGACTTGCGAGAACTTCTTCGTCCTGTCCGAGGGTGGCTACTATACAAACACCATCTTCCACAGAAGCATCAAGAATTTCATGATACAGGTATGGGTTGCGTGACTCTCATGCACAAAGCCTATGAGCCCGCAGCCCTGGTCAATCATCAAAGCTACTTAAGTACAGCGTGGGAGATTGTTATCCCAACAGTGAAGGTTACAATCCCAGCAGTGTAGGTTACATGTGTAGGGAGGTGACCCAACAGGGACCGGCACAGGGGGTGAGTCCATATATGGCCCCACCTTCAAGGACGAGCTAGACTCCCGGCTGACCCACTCGGGCCGGGGGGTCATGAGCATGGCCAACTCAGGACCCGCCACTAATGGCTCTCAGTTCTTCATCTTGTATAAGTCGGCGCGGCATCTGGACTACAAACACAGCGTGTTTGGCAAAGTTGTCGGAGGTGGGTTTTGATGATCCATTGCAAGGGTTTTGCTGATCCATTGTGAAATTTTGGGTGTGACTTGGCTTCTGTGGTCAAGCAGCTCAATTCAATGCAAAATGTCTATTTTAAATTGGAAACGTCAGTTCTACACTGGAAAGTTAGACTCAGAAACGCCTGGGGACAATTTGAACGCGTTCCTACATTGGGGAGATGATTTAGTTTGCTATGGGTGCCATAACAATTAGAATGCAGCGTGCACCTTTAGGAATAGAGGAGCAGATGCCATGCATGCAAGCATCAGCTGTGCTCAAAATGCATTGCAATGTGCTCAACATGCAGCTTAGATCAGATGCCATCATCCTCCCGTGCCTACACTGCATCTCGAGCAGGCTGACTTAACGGTGTCATAGTGTGAATATGTGCATCCTCTTCAACCTGGCATAAGCATGCCACTCAACCCACATGCACCATATGTTATGCTGTTCTTTTCTCTTGACGTACATGGGGTTTGGCCTTCCCTACCTCGTGTACTATTGTGCTAAACGCTGCAGGCTTTGATGTGCTGACGGCTATGGAGCGAGTGTCAGTGGATGGTGATGATCGTCCAGAGCAGGAGATCAAGATCACTGGTGCCAGCGTGTTTGTCAACCCTTACAAGGAGATGGAGGAGGAAGAACGCAAGAAGGCTGAGGCGGAGCGAAAACAGGCAAGCTGTATTACTGCCTTGAATGCATCATTGCTGTTCTTTTCACATTGCACTGTACTGCATTGTGCCTCACAAGTATTTGCATACTACAAGGAACGCTATGCTTATGTCTTTTGACGTCGAAGTTGAGCACAGTATGGTGAATCTGCATATCCTGCTCACATGCAAGCAATTGCAATTGTTTTTACACAAGAGGCACCTGCTGTGCTTGGCTGGCATACATTTGCTATTGCAGTTGGACACTTGGACAGCATGAAAGGAAACGTGTTAGCTGTCTGCGCAGGCCGAAAAGGAAGCAGGGCCACTAGACATCGAAGAAGAAGGCGTTGGCAATTGGTTCAGCAACCCTGCAGGAGCAAGCAACACCGCCAGCACAGCAAACGGATCTGGTGTTGGCAAGTATTTGAGCAGCTTACCCAAGAAGTCGAATACGCAGCTTGCGACAGAAAGCGCTCCTGATATACCTGCTGCGCCTGCTGTCAAGAAGCAAAAAGTCAAACAAACAGGCTATGGTAATTTTGATGCCTGGTAGGGGGATTCTAGACGCTCTGCGAATGCATGCATGCATTACACCATATGGCGCACCTGCATGCGTCGTGGTCTGCGTCACTTTACGTTGCTCTTGATGCGAACATTGCACAAACCTTCTGTAGCTGCGCGTGATAATCACGTCGAGATGAGCGCAAAACTGAATGCACTGGTGATCGGTGGGTCGATAGGTGGGTTGTCAACTGCACATGCTCTGCTGCGAGCCGGATGCGGCGTGACAGTCCTTGAACGGGCACCCGAAGTATCCGGCAACTCGTTGGGAGCGGTAAGTCATTCATTTTCTCACAAGCAGAACAGGAAACACTTCAGAGTGTTTGTACAAGGTGCCTGGCATGTTGCCTGCTTATACTGCGGTCGCAACTGCACAAACACTGCACATCAGTTTCATCGTGAAAGCAACTTGCAGATCCTGGGCAAATCCCTCATGCTTAACGTGCGATAGCACTTCTTGCCTTGGCCCTATGCATCAACTGCATGCAGACTTGCAACACAAGGTGCATCTGAACAAGTACTGCGCCCTCTGTAGTGTCACTGTGCAGACAGCTGCTGTGTGATGTCAGGGCTTGGGCTTGGACGAGCCAGTGTGTGACCTGCTGCGCTCATGGACCTCAAAGGAGCAGTTCAACAAAAACAGCCTCCCTCTTCCGATCGAGGTCAACCGAGTCGTTGAGAACAGAAAAGCCAAAACTCTTACCCATGATGACTCATACAAGCATCGTGCGTGAGTCAACCAAAGATGCTACTCCCTGCAATATCTACAATGGAAGGCAGCAACTTTCCCTGACAGACTGATGCTGACATGTTTGTTCCTGCTATGCTCTGCAGCACTCACTGGAGTAACATCCACCACACATTGCTGAACGCTCTCCCAGACAAAAGCATTATTCACTTCCACCACACTGTCACAGACTTTGACCAGCCACAAGGCAGCAACAAGGTCAAATTGACAGCTGAGGTAGGGGAGGACAAGAAACCTAAAGCCTTTGAAGGGGACTTCCTGGTCGCATGTGATGGCTCCATGTCTTCAGTGCGAGCCAAGTTCAGACCACATGACAAGCGCAGGTGTTTGCTCTTACATTTGATGCTCGTAATTTTGATGCTTGTTCATTTTGATGCTCTTACATTTGATGCTCTTACATTTGACGCTGATGGTCATGCCCTGCTTAGGGCATGTGACAAAGCATGTTGACAAACTTGTGAGGCTTTGTTCAATGCCCTACTCCCATGGGGAGTGTGAGCTTTCAGGAATGTTTGCTCTTACACACCATGATGCATGTTTTCCAGGTGCGCATGCTGGGCATGTGGCCCAGCCAATATGTGTTGCATTTCTGGGCTGATTGCGTGTTATCCTTAGATCTATCACAACCTCATGCGCTGCTGGTTGTTGCAATGTTTTGTTGCAACTTAGACCTTCAGAACATGTATCATGGTGAGTAGTGTTCTCTGCCCTATCTACAACTCACTATCCATGCAAATGGTGCCGCTGTTGTGCACACAGGTATTCAGGGTACATTGCATGGCGAGGGGTTATGCGTGCCGGTGAGAATCCCGAGGTGGCAGAAGCTGTGAGAAAGGCATACAGTATGGGAGACACTCTGTACTTCGATATAGCCAAGGGGACCCACTCGGTGCTTTATGAGTTGCCAGAGGAGCGCCTCAATTGGCTGTGGTAAGCCTTCTGGCATGTCAACGTGTAAGGCATGTCAAGCATCAGTGTACAGCAGCCTGTTACAATTGCACCCTGTTACAGTTGTACCCATAATGCGCTACTGCTATGCACTTGCATTTCAGGTACAAATCTAATAGGGTGCAATTGTAACAGGCTGCTGTACACTGATGCCTGAGATGCAAAATCACTGCAAGGAAGGTGAAAATATTGCTCTTGGTGGTGTTTGAGATATCACCAATGCAGTGGCAACAGGATGGACAGCCAGAGCCGCAGTTTGGTGGTCTTGCTGGGTTTGGGATGCATCAGCAATCACGGCCGTAGATTCATGGATTACCTCATATGTGTTGCAATCTTTCATACCTGTTTCTCTAAGCTGTAGGTTCTGTCTACGGACAGAGGATCATTCTGAAGTCTGCACTAAGTACTTGCCTGTCTAAAAGCAATGATGATATTGTAATGAAACACTTTCCAGCTCATGATAAGCTAGGTATGTGCAGGACGAGTCTTGCTTCTCCAGAGCAGCTGGTCTTGTGCCTCTTCAAGACAAAGACTGCTTGCAGGTTGACTTTCCAAGTATGTCAATTATTCCATTGCAACTTAAATCCCATGAAATCATTATATTACATTTAGACAACTTATTGTAACAGTTTGATACTCATTCATGTTGTTTATGTCATGTCATGAATGGTGTGTTATGGAATTACAGTGTGATAGTAATCACAGGTACAATACGTGGCTTCTCATTAAATTGGCGCCAGAAGGCGTAGTCTTTTCTTTTCTTTTCCCTTTTCTTTTATAGTGTGATGACTATCACCGTGGCTGCAGGTATGTGAATCAGCCAGAGCCAGAGTTGAAGGGGCCATCAGTGACCATCAAAGCCACAGAGGACAGAATACAGCAGATGCACAGGGAGGCAGACCAGATATGGCCCCCAGAGCTAGCCCAACTCATGAAGGTGGGTCCCCAACCGCTTCACTCTGCAGTTATCATGCTGTTTGAGTCCATGCTGGTTCCTTTTAGTGTGCTGTTGTTCTTTTCTTTTCTGAGACTTAGAACTTCTCTCGTATCACTGGTTGGAAGCTGTGTCAGCATGGAGGCAATAGCATGTGGTTACATGGGTGTAGAAGCAAGACTGACATGGCATGCATCCCCAGAGTGGTTTGGGTTTCAAGCTCTGGGGTTTGAACACTGAATATGGGTTGCTGTGGGGTTTAGCTAGTTTAGCTAGACCGTGTTGCTGCCAGCAATGATTATTCAGATTCTTTTGTTACCGGCTTTCTGACACTTTTGTATGGAAAGCCAACATTCTGCCACATTCTGCTGTCCAGAATTATTTAGAGTCTGATGTATGTAAGCTGGTTTTTTACATCACATAAGCTGGCGTCAAAAACTGTCACATAGCCTGGCATCAAAGGCGTATACATTCTTTATATTGCTGCGCCGTTGAACCATCAGTCTTTAGCTTCTTGAATCATGTTGTTCAAGTCTGCCTGGACTCAACTTCGCCACATGCCCGAGTGATGCATCCTAGACTTGGGGTGCATGATTGTGCAGGCAACCGAGTCTCCCTTCATCAATGCAATTTTTGACAGAGAGCCTCTGGACCAGTTTGTGTGGGGGCGGGTGGCTTTGCTGGGGGAGGCAGCCCACCCCACCACCCCTCACGGCCTTAGAAGGTTTGTCAGCCTCTTCTGCGCTCTGCCTTGCATGCGTCCTGCTTCTTCTTGCCCACGTCTTCTACATGCGGCAAGCGGCATGCACGACAGGTCATGTTTGTTCCTCTGCTGTGCCTGCTGGTCCTGACTTCGCACATGGTGAGTCGCTTTCAGGTTTCTTGTCGGTTAGGTACGTATCAGGTATGCACGCTGGGTACACCATGCTTGCACAAATCCTCTCCTGCTCTCAGGAGCAGCCCCATCCCACCTACTTGCTCACTAGCCCTCACCCCCCCCCCCTTCCCCCAACCCCACATTGCCACTATTACCCCTGTCACCACAGGCTGCTAAAACGTCAAAGCTGTGTGTCTGTCTTTTGCCTTTTGCTCATGCTTTTTGCTGAGACTTCTGTGGCCCTTAGAAAGGAAGTCAAAGACAAAATTGGCATTGTGCATACAGCACCAACATGGCAATTGGGGATGCCGGCAAGCTGGGCAGCGCAATCACAAAGCACCACGGGAACCTGGATGCTGCTCTACAAGAATACCAGGAAGAAAGAATGGCTCAAACTGCCAAGGAGGTGGGTGTCTTGGATCTTCCCAAAACCCGAATGACATTTCTGCGCCAGGGGATAATGCCAGCGTCACAAGCCTAGCAGTTTGTGTTTTCTCATTTTGCTGCAGTTCTGGCTCCTGTCATGTGCATTCGTGGTATCATTGACCATGCTGTGGGTCTGCAGTGACACGCAGCTTGCACAGGAGACCCATGTCTTCATGCACAGCGCATGTATGGACACTTTTGCAATCTTTGGCTATCTCGTACTATCCACATGAACTCTTGAATCTGCATGGATGTTTAGCATTCTGATGTACCTGGATGGCGTTGATGTGTTTGATGGCGTTGATGTTGCTGAAGACACGGCTGAAGAAATGGCTGAAAGGCCAAGGGAAGTTTGGGCCATCTCAAGATTCTCTGTGCTGAATGCCCAATGGCGTCATCTTTTTTCTTTCTTTTTATTTCTTGCTGAAGACATTCATTACTGTCATGTGCAGGTGCTTTTCTCAAGATGGCTGGGGCAGAAGAAGCAGGGTTTGTCAAACCCCGATGACCCATTCCCCTGGCCACATGCTGACAAGGCCATGCTGGATCAGCTGCGTCAAAGTAACATGCAAAGTTTCGATGCCAGCAAACATGATTTTGCCACAACGAATGACGAAAGCACCAGATTTCCAGATGCTGCGTCATCACAGGTTGCATAACATGTTTTGAGATTCGCACAGATGTGGACCTTGTGCAAGGGCTCTGAGACTCACGTCCTTGAGACAACAAGATTACAAGTGTAACTGAGTTTAACTGCACATGCAAACACGCCCAGCTTATTATAATTATGGGGTGTTGAATGCAGACCAAGCAGCTGCAGTCCAATAGCGATTTGCAGTCAAGTAGATACCACGTTGGCATACCAGAGCTTGTAAGTTGGTAGCTGGCAGCGCAATGTCCAATGCACCTTACAGTGCCCTCTTTCACCGCAAGTAGCTGCACATCACATTCATGCAGCTGAAAATGAATCAAACAGCAGCTGTCATGGCATTTGTTAGTCATAACTTGACTAATGACACTACGTGACTGTCACACTTGATGGTCACACGCACACAGTGTGGCCATCTCGTATTGGCCTTTCGGCAGTACAACCGGTGGGCTTACATCAGTGCATCTTCCATAGGGAACGGTCCATTTCCCACCCTACTATCAGCCTCTTTTATTCCTTTTCTGGCTGCATTTAGCTGTTGGCGAGGTCAACTGCCGGAGGACCTTCTTGTACTACAGATTAGCCATGTCCGTTCCAGCTAAAACCGCTGGCAACCAGCCTCATTATCCTGTCTCGAATACTCCTCGTCAGCTTGATGATGATGACATGGCGTTCATAGTAGAGTACACCAAGGGTGGGCCGGTCGATGCTCTGCGCGAGCACGTTTTGCGAGTCTGGCAACGAGCTAAGCTAGAGGTACGTACTTTCAGCGTTTATGCTGCTGACTGGTGCTGGAGCACGTCTCATCGTTGAAGACCTCTTGCAGCTATGGGTGTACAAGTGCATACAGCAGTTTCTGTTTCTGATACCCAAGATATCTCGGCACCCCTTTTACCCAACCGTGCTTGCAGCCCATCAAGAAAGCAAAGGTCAACACATGCTGCATCTGGTGAGTACATGTAACAGGTCCAAAACACGTTGGAGTAGCGACTGGTCTGCGTCATTTTTTGTATGGCAAGAAAGTGGACCCAAGGCTCTCAACTGCTGAAAAGTCTCTCACACAGCACTTGAGTGACTTTCGTCCGCATTCCAGGATGTGGGGGCATGCCTGGGTCAGGACACTCGCAGACTGATGACTGATGGATGGGGTCAACACCAGATTGTGGCTTTAGATCTTGTTGCCAATTACTGGTATGACATATCATTGCTGCAATGCTACACTACCAGAAATGAGGCCTTAGCAGCTACAAGTTGCTGCAATCCTTACAATAACGGCAGTGAGACATGAGCGAAAAAGGCATAGTCCTGTTGCTGAGGATCTGGCCGGTCGCACCTTGTCCAGCTGAATCTGCACAACGTTCAAAACATTTCAAGGTCTGCATGCTGTGCTGTGCTGTGCTGTGCTGTGCTGTGCTGTGCTGTGCTGTGCTGTGCTGTGCTGCGCTGCGCAGTGTGCTACGCTGTGCTGCGTTGTGTGTCGCGCTGTGCTATGCTGTGCCATGACATCCCATGCCACGCCATGCTGTATGCTGCACATGCCCTGTGGTCTTGAAGCAAGCCAACATTAGTCAGTTTTCCAGCCCAATGACAATTGTTTGAAGTAACTTTGCTGAAGCTTAGTTTGCTCATATTGCTCTTGTGTCATGCTGCAAAGTGCTTTGTTGTCACGTTGCATGATGATGATGACTGTCTTGGGCATCACAAACGTGATTTGATTCTCCAGGGAAATGGGTAAAGTTTTGTTTCTGGATGAGGACAGGATGCATGTGCTCCTCATAGTAGGCAGCTTGACAGATGAGGGCTTTGTGTCTGCTGACAACTGTTATCTACGTGACTCCCAACTGGGTGAGTCATGGCGCATCCCTCAGAAGTTGAGTGCACTCCAAGCTCACACAAAAGTCACACCTTTTGAAACCAGTTTCAGCCATTACTCAGCCGAAGATCATGTTTCGGACTGCAGGCTTTTAATTTACTTCATCAACACTTGTTTCATCTGTGCAACCATCTCTTCACTGTAGACATGTCACCACTTCTCTCGTCACACTGTTTGCATGCGTTGTTCACCATTGCAAAGTGTCTGTTGCAGACTTAGCACAACTCCTCTGCACACGACTCAGGATACAAATTCCAGTCTGTGTAGTGGGAGTGTGCAGGTGACTTGATAGGAGCTGCTGATTTCCTGTGGGCGGCAGCAGTACTGCACATCCTCTCCAAAGCAGACTGTGAGAAGTTTGTCAGCAGTGCACACCTCCTGCTGAAGCCTGGTGGCACTTTCTATGGTTGGACAGTGGGGCGGCTGGTAGTGCAATGTGTAAGTGCACCTTCGTTGTCACAGTTTGTTTGGCAAATAGCTGCATGCCAGACTCACGCTGTGTTGAATGCTGAACACGATCTTTTACTTGCTATGCTGGCTAGGTGACTCTGGGCAAAGGAAGACTGCACACGTATTGTACACAACGGCTTCTAATTCACTCTCGACTCGCACCAAATCACGAGCCAGTATGGATCCTGAGTAGGCCGCCAATTTAGTCACAGCTTGACTAATTTTGTATCACATGCGCAGATGTGGATATAGTACGTCACACATCTTCACACATCCTCCTCCATGTTACATCACACTTTGCCTTCTCTTGCAAGCATTGTCTGGCTTAAACCCCATCCTCTTACATAAACTTCTCCAGGACAGAACACCGTCTGTTCTGCATTGGGCTTGGACTGCGGCTTTCTTTGAGATCTTTGGCCGCACAACCTGTGCCAGTCCCACAGCGAGCATGTCCGCTCCAGTGAAACCTGCTGGCAACGCCAACCAACCTCACTATCCTGTCACAGACAAACCTCGTCAGCTTGACGATGAGGACATGGCATTCATAGTGGAGTACACGAATGGTGGACAGGTTGCTGCTTTGCGAGAGCACGTTCTGCGAGTCTGGCAAAGAGCTAAGCAAGAGGTGGTGCCAATCAGTGTCACGACCTTCGATGCGACAAGTTCTCAGCTTTGCTGACGCCTCTGGTGCTCGCGTTTCATGTTTGAGGACTGTTTGCAGCTGTGGGTGTACAAGTGCATACAACAGTTCATGTTTCTGATACCCAAGATATCTCGGCATCCCTTTTACCCAAAAGTGCTCGCAGCCCATCAAGAAAGCCAAGGTCAACACATGCTGCATCTGGTGAGTGAGACAGCCAACATGCAACAAGTCCAAAAGTCACCTGATAGAGCTTACCTGTACACCATTCATATATGCACTTGGACCTGCTGCCTTGCTGCAAACACAATGGAGTAGTAACTGGTCGGCGTCAATGTCTGCATGACAATCAAGCAGACCTAAGGCTCTCACTGCTGAACAGTCTATCACGCAGCACTCAAACACAGAAGGGAATGCGACAACACTTCCATCTGCATTCCAGGATGTAGGGGCATGCCTGGGTCAGGACACCCGCAGGTTGATGACTGATGGATGGGGCCAACACCAGATTGTGGCTTTAGATCTTGTTGCTGACTATTGGTATGACACACCTCTTGCTGCAATGCTACCCTACCGGCAGGGAGGCATCACCAGAAAAAGCATTCTCCTGTTGCAATACTTTGACTCACGGAAGATCTGGCCAGTTGCACCTGGTTCAGCTGAATCTGCAGAACCTTTGCATATGCTGTATTGTACCCATTTGCTCCAGGCCTTACACAGCAATGAGATTCCACCATGCTATTAATGATGTGCAGCATGGCAACTCGAGTCCAAAACCAGCAAGCCTTTGGATGTGAGCTTGCACGTCTCTAGCTTTAGATGAGCATTATGCAAAACATGCCTGCTGGTCCAGCATGTTGTGTTGCATGCAGTGCTTGCTGGTCGAAACATTTCAAGATGCACATGCTGTGCTGTGCTGTGCTGTGCTGTGCTGTGCTGTGCTGTGCTGTGCTGTGCTGTGCTGTGCTGTGCTGTGCTGTGCTGTGCTGTCCACCAGGCTGTGCTGTGCTATGCTGTCCCCTGACGCGCCACGCCATGCTGTATGCTGCACATGCCCTGCGGTCTTAGAGTCTGCCATGCCAAGCAGATAGGATATCATCAGTCATTGTTCCAGCCCAATCATTTGAAGTAATTCTGTTGAAACTTAGATTGTTTGTACTCCTTTTCTGCCTTGACAGAGTGCTGAGCTGTGCTCTCTTTTGCATGACCACCAGATGACTGTTGCTCTGACTCTTGAACATCACATGATTTGCTTTTTCAGGAAGATGGGCAAAATTTTGTTCCTGGATGAAGACAAGATGCATGTGCCCCTCATAGTGGGCAGCTTGACAGATGAGGGGTTTGTGTCTGCTGACAACTGTTATCTGCGTAACTCCCAAATGGGTAAGCTGTGGCGCATCCCTACTTATGTGCAAGCTTACGCCAAATTCACACTTTAAACTACTATTTACAAGTGGAGACTGCAGAGTGCTGATATGTTTCATCAACACACACATGCTTTGTGCAACCATCTCTCAAATGCAGACATGCCACCCATTTTCTCATCACATTGTTTGCATGACTTGTCCACCACTTGCAAAATCAGCATAACCCCTCTGCACACAAGCTGATATGCAACTATCCCTTGCGTTATGTCCCTCACAGGTGATACTTTTGACAAACAGATATCTACAACCAAAATACTATTTCTGAAGGGGTACAAGCCAATTGTGTGCAGTGGGAGTGTGCAGGTAACTTGATAGGAGCTGCTGACTTCCTGTGGGCAGCTGCAGTTCTGCACGTGCTCTCCAAAGCAGACTGTGAAAAGTTTGTCACCAGTGCGCATCTGCTGCTGAAGCCTGGTGGCACTTTCTATGGTTGGAATGTCGGCAACAGAGAGGCTGGGGACTGGCACACCACCCCTGATGGCAAGGCCAAACGCTACCTGCATTCAGCGGTGATCACTCTGTCTATCCTGTCCTTGCATCACTTTACTGTCTGTGTGCTTGCCTGCCTGCCTGCCTGTTTTAATGTCTGGAAATATGACTGTCCGTCTGTCTGTCTACCTGCAAATGTTTATTTCAGGTGTGTGTGTCTGCATGATTGTCTGACATTTGTTTACCTGTCTGTCTGTCTGTCTGTCTGTCTGTCTGTCTGTCTGTCTGTCTGTCTGTCTGTCTGTCTGTCGTCTGTCTGTCTACATGTCCGTCTGTCTGCACCGCCTGACGCTTTCATGCCTGCATTTGCAGGAGTCACTGCATGCATTGTTTATGCAGCTAGGTTTTAGCAAGGCCACTGTAGAGTACACATCTGGGACCATGTGGACCCCAGATGACAGTGAGGAGCGCAAGATAGAGCATCTGTGCTTTTCAGCAACCAAGTGACCTGATTTGCAATGGCCCCACTGTACAGAGTATGATTCAGCAGCAACATGTATCACAGACAATAGCACCTAGGGATCTGTACGTATGCGACATCGTAATCATGCATGCAAGGCCCGCAGCCAATGACGAGAAACCATTACTATGTAGGCATTCTGACTTGCCCACCGATGATTAAAGGAGCGCAAACAATATTTTTGCTGGTGAGTGACTGTCACAAATACTGAACACACAACTGGCTCAATCTTGTTTGCTTGCCTCAAGCATTGACACGTTGTGCATGTGCTGGGTAGCATACACACCAGGCTTGTTGCATTAGCCAGCACTCTGGTGATTGTCTGCATGTATGCAGTTTGCTGGCAGCATGAGAATGCACGTGCGTTGTTTGTCTCCAGCATCAAAATGCTTACAGCTCTAGAGTACTGGCTTGTGAGGTACTCTATAGGTTGCAGTAATAAAGCAAAGTGCAGAGTCAAGCATGCTTGCTGATTGACATCTGTTTTCTATGAGTTTATAGCTGTTCTAGTCTAAACAATTTTGACTAAAGCTGACAGACATGGCATAAAATGAACCTGAGTGGTATTTGGAGTGTAAATTTTCAACGGCGAATGAGTTCAAGCATCATCACAGGACAGCAGTTTGGCAACAAAAAAGGAGTGCAACAAAATATAAGGTATTCTGACAGCCAATAACACTAATGACAGGGTATAAAGCATTCTGGCAAACACTCAACACTAATGGCAGGGTGTAGAACATTCTGGCCATCAATAAGGACTCATGACAGGGTACAGTGCCATAGATTCAGGATCTTGCTGCGATGCAGCCATTTGCTGGGCTTCCTCCTTTAGCGTCATTGATTGCTACAACAAGCAGCATAGCAGTGCCAAAGCCATGACCACAAAGGTGGCGCTCCTCGTGACCTGCTGTGCATCGGCTCCACTGTGGTCTGCATGACACACGCAAACGTCAGCCAGTTGTGCAACAAGACCTTGGCTGTGGTTACGAACATCACAAGATGCTTGGTGAAAGGGCAAGACCTTGGCTGACACATAGCCAAGCAACAAGCCTGTCGCAGCATATGATGCACAACTTGCCAATAGACTGTGGGAAACGAAGTCTTATTGATTGTACCAGTAGTGTAATGTGTACGTGGCAACAAGGCAAACAGAGGATGAAGGACAGTGAGATCAGCTTACCTGTAAGGCTCTTCAACACAGAAGGGATGTACGACTGGTTCATCTGCTCATTCTCAAACTCCCAAGCAGCGCTCCACAGCATCACACCATCAAAGTTGGTTGCGTTGCTCCTCCTGATCATGTTGATCTGCTTGACTTCATCACTGTCAGCTATGTAGCCGGTGGTAGCAGCTGAAGGAGAAGCTGGGAGGCCAACCAGCACTTCCAAGGCAGGTGCTGTGGCGTTTGCCCAGGATGACCAATTCTGGAAGCTTTGCTGGAAGCCGGCACCCTTGTCAGCTTCATTGTACTGGCAGATATGGTTGTTGTAGAACTGAGGCCAGAGGTAGTCAAACTGCATGGCTGCATCAGTTAGGGCAAGGCCAGCCAGCTGAGGGCCTAAATAGGCATCTGGGAAGACACACTGAGGGGCGGCTGTGATGAGATAGTTAGCTGTGCCTAGTGTAGTTTCAACTGCTGCATACTCTGTGTCCAGAGACTCTGTGGCTGCAGATGAGGTGCTGCCGTTCTGCATGAGGGAGCGCAGCTGCTGCACAAAGGTGGTGTAGTACATGGGGTCTGTGCCATTGGCTGCGCATTCAATGTCTAGGTCGATACCATCAAGAGTTGCGTTGCCAAAGGGCCGAGTTGCAGTTGATTTGGTTGGGTAGCCTCCAAGGAAGAGCTCCCAAATGTTGAGGGCCGTTTCAGCTGCGTCTTCTCCACTGCTGAATCCATAGCCACACGAGTCGCCTGCAGGTTCAGCCAGGTGAGAAGGTCAGCTGAGGGTTTCACATGCTGTTGTGCATGGAGTCGAGCTGGCCATGGTAAAGAGTTGAGCAACCAGAAGGCAAAGTAAGCTCTGGCTATGCAAGGCAGCGGATATTTGGCAGGAAAGGTCCTGGGAGCTAGATGAAGGCAGACAAAGTGAAGAAGTGTAGGGGCTGCATACCTCCTTGACCACCCATGGAAAGCAAGATCTTGGCTCCATAGGATTGGCAGGCGGTGATGGCAGGTCCGACCTCGCTGATGTTGTGACCAGCTACGTTCGGTAGAAGAGGCATGCTTTGTCCGAACTCGGCCAGGAACGCAATTGCTGTAATGTTGTACTGTGCACACACCTGAAAAGGCACTGCAGCTGAGGCTGACATGAACCAGATCTGAGCTGAACAAGAGGAATCGAGGGCTACATTTGCACAAACATATGGCTTATGGAAAAGCTGCATACCTGGTCCAGGCTTGGTTCTTGGTACTTGGGAGCCGCACTGTTTTGGCCCCAGTAGGTCACCATCATCCCTGTTGCTGTCTCGTTTCCAGAAACATCGTGCGACAAAAGACTGCGCCCGACAGATGCCGCACTGTCACGACCCCAGACGACGCTAGTTACAGCTAATGTCAAGAAGATGTAACGACTAGCATGCATAGCGAATTTTGCAGCCGAAGACATCGAACGGATCAAGACAGATCAGGTCAGCCCAGAAGGAGCAGTGGTGCGGGAGCTAGAAACAGCCAGCTGATCTTTGAAAGCAAGGGCGTTGTGTGAAGCTGTTTGCGTTACCGAATGCTGAAGCTCAGTATATGAGCTCGACAAGCAGACGTCCACTGACATGACAGGCCGTTGGTCATGTCAAGCGGAAGCCACGGCGGTCGCGTCAATGGCGACTGTGCAATGCGTCGAACCGCAGCTGACTGAGTGCGACCGCGGGCTGAATACGTCAAAGCTACCGATACAGCTGCTTCTGCGCACTTCAGCTCGTCTGTCGCTCGGTTGGTTGTCAGGATAGTTTGCTGACGATCTTCAAGCACAGTTGAATGCATCGGATGCACATTCAAGCGTGTGTGACTTTGATATTCGCTTCCATCGCTTGCTCAGCTCTCGAGCTTGATGGGCAGAACTGTTCGTTGAGTACATCTCAGAAGCTAGCAGCCATGTCACTGACAAATCTGTTTGAAAATGGGCGATTTGACTTTGATTACGGTAAGGAGTTGCTTCTGAAAACTGCTGCTGATCTCTAAAACGTGCAGGTTGTACGTCTAACAAGTTTACTCGCTGTGCAGAGTATTGTGAGAACATCAATGACGGGCGTGGAGTGACAGCTGGTTTTGCTGGGTTCACTACTGCAGATGGTAAGGGCTTTAGCACCTCACCTGACCTTTGCTGTTGTCTCCTTGCAGTTGCAACACCATAGGTCAAGTGAGCACTCGCCGTCATTGTGATAATTGACTTGCAGGAGATGCTCTTGATGTCATACAAGCCTACACAGCGCAGCACCCCAGCAACAGCCTTGCAAAGTACATCCCAGCCCTGAAACTACTGGCCCTTAACAACAGCGACTCAACAACTCTCCTAACAGGCTACTGCAAAGCCTGGACGAACGAAGCCAAGCAAGCAGCCTTTCAGGACGTCCAGATGGCTGAAGTTACCACCACCTATTACCAGCCATCACAGCAGATGGCAGATGCGCTGGGCCTCCAGTACGCCCTGTCAAGGGCATTTCTTTATGATACCATCATTCAACACGGCGGTGGTGACGATGGCGACAGCCTTGCAGCCATTGTGAACAGAACCAACACAGAACTAGGTGGCTCTCCAGCAGAGCGGGTGGATGAAACTATATGGCTGCCAGCCGTGATCAGTGAGAGGAGGGAAGATTTGCTACATCCAGACAATGCAGCAACAGCTGATCAGTGGGCACAGTCTACAGACAGAACCGACGTGTATGCTCAGCTTGTCGCAACCAGCCAATGGGCTTTGGCCGGAACAATTCATTTCAACACTACAGACTACCCTGACGAGAGCTTAGCTACAAACAACACTATGACAACAAACAGTGCAAATTGTGGGGGCCATGTGGAAGTAAATGCGACAACTAACAGCTTTCTGGACCTTGCTTCACCCATCTCTGGGGCCAGCAGCTTGTTTCTAGCAAGTAGCACTGTGCTGGGGGCTCTCACTTTGACTGTCTTGCTCTTAGTTTAGAGACAGGTTTGTTTGCAGGTGGACTGAGTTAATTTAACCAGTACATACAAACTGGTTCATTTTGTCATTTGTTGCTTGAGGTTGCCCAGCCAACACTTCATTGCAGTTGTGCTATTTGACGAGGTGTCTTCGTGTCTGTATATGATCTATTGCATACGTTTACTTAGGACCAGAGTTTAAAGTAGAAGGGTTGTCATGTGCACATTCAATGTGCAAATATGTGTGTAAAGATTATGCATCCCGTCATTTGCGCTGTGCTATGGTTGTGTCACGTAGCAACAGTATGTGTGGCCCATAGTGCCATATGGCATGCACACAAAACTATCAAAGCGTTGCTGTCTGGAATTCTATATGCGTTTGGCATGTCTGTGAATGATTGGCTGCATGACCTAATTCCGATCCAACATGTCTCATGGACTCACCGCTGCATGCAATGGCGATCAATTCAGACTTCGTGAATGCAGAAAATGCATCCTGTCCTCAACTTGCTGGTGATGCTGCACATTATATTTAAGATCACGCTCGCCATCGGGAACTCAGCACAGCCTGTGATTCACAGGGTACGGCGTCTCAACCATTTTGGGGAAAAAAATGGAAACCATTTTTTGCAAGCTTAAGCCTATCAGTACGCTCCTTTCATTGACCTTCTTGTCAGCCAGCGTGCAGACTTCACTGAGACGCTTGTCACTGTCAAAGTGCCAGGGGTCATTGACGTTGGGACCACCTTGCAGCTTCTGCAGAAATTGAGGCTTTCTGTGGGAAAGCCTGGCTGAGAAGCTGCAGATTGCATTCTTCGTGATGCATGCACTGATGCCTCTAGTGCAGCAGCGTTGTATGGCTACTGACTCTGCAGTAGCTTGATGTCCAATGCTTGAGTTCAGCTCTGCAAAGGCTAGCTCAACTGAATCTTTACAAGAGGATTGTGGGCAGGAGGTACTGAGCTGCTTCAAGGCTTGTTTGAGCTGCTGCTGAGACACTGCTGGAATGAATGGGGTGTCAAAGCCTTTTGCACGAGCACCATAGCAGCAATCTTTGCTGCCTTGATCCAAAGCCATATAGTACTAAAGTATCTGGTGCGTGTATGACCTGGCCTGCAGCTGTTTCCTGATGAGCCCTGCTCTGGTGCCACATGCATTGCCAGCAACTTCTGCAGCAGAAACAGACTGTATTCAGATATCTGCACATCTCACCAGCATATGAACGAGCTTGTCTATTCGAAAATTGCATATGCTCTTGACTTTGCAGAAAGAGAAATACAGCCCAGCAGCTCATGAAATTGACGCGTGCATGATCCAAACGGCCTTGCAGGTCTAGCTACCGTGAAGCTGCGAGAGCACACATGCTTGAAGGGATATTGCAGGCTCAGGTGAGTTGGACGTGCACGGTCGATGTATCGACCATGAGCAGGGGTTTGAATCGCATTGTGCGCTGCGCACGCACCCATTGAGTTCAGCACACAAGAAGTCTACAGGGGCTCCGAGACCATTAATGCATTCAGAAACTGATTTGGATTCCTTCACGTCGTTCAAAGCCAGAAGCCAGAGTCAAAGCATTGACAGACCTGTGTGTGGTGAGACCTTCTGTCAAAAGCAGTCCAATACTGTTGGATCTTCATCCAATGTTTACGTACCACCTTGTAAGCCACCTGCCTTGCCATATCAGCAGTGCACCTGCATCGGTGTGAGTATGAGAGAACGGAAGCACTCCCCTGCTTTACGGTGGACAGAGCTTTTGAGAAGTGTCCCCAACATATGCTGCGGTGATCTAGGAAACTTTCGCCCGTACGGCTGTTTTCAGTCATCCTTTGCCGTGTCACCTCTCTTAGAGCTTCAGCAGCAACGAGAGACCGTTAGATTTGTGTCACCCAGTGCTCTCCACAAGGGCACATCAACTACTGACACTGATGGCGATATGCCACCCGGATGGCTCAGATCGCATTCTCTCCAAACCCCGCGGAAGCCAAGCAGACCTGTTACTGCAACACGTTTCTATGAGAGACAGCAAACAGCTGCAGATTCCCGTTTATGGGGGCCTGTGATCCAGCACAGCATGGTCAAGAGTGCCACACCTGATGCGCCATGGAAGAGTCCAGCCATGTGTGCCAGGCGCATAATTCAGACTTTCTTGAGAAGCAAGTTCATTGCCAGGTGGACAGTCAACACCTTCATCTGGGGCCCAGTCAGATTTCTAGTGGTCGTGGTCATCAGGAAGACTGACTTGTTCCAGCCCAGTGACAACAGCAGTAAGGTGAGCAACAATACTATCAGAATTGCACAAGCTGCCAGCCTGTTTCTCAATCTGACGCATTACTGTCTGCAGGATGATTTGTTCCCTCTCCTAGGCTTTGATCAGGAGCATGACCTGCCAGAATTTGGCATCTTCTGGGAAGACCCTACATCTGCGCCTACCAACTTGGTGACACAGGTCAGCATCTTCTGTACTGTGCGTCGCTCAGTGCCATCTCTACCCCAGGCGCCTCATTCTGACCACTGCTGCACCACTGCACCTGATCATGTTTGAACTGCCATTCAAACTGTGCAGCACAGCATGCACAATCTCAAAGCAACACCTTTTGATCCTACGATGCTGATGAGCTCAGTGACTGCTGCAGGTGCCCACTGACAAAGAAGCAGTGCCCATTCAGCAGCTTCTGACTTCACCTGCAATGCTATCTTTGGGACATGTGTCTGCAACAGACTTGCGCAAGCTTGACTCATCCTCATCCCCCAGTTCCACCCTGAAAGCTGAAGGGGCCTCCTCCCCAGATTCATCCCCCAACTCAATACCATCCCCTACCATCCAGGTGCGCATCTCACACACTCACAACGCCTTGATGCACTCTCGTGCATAGACTTCATGTCACAAGCATACCTGACATGAAAGCACGCACAGCATATGCATGATAGTACAAGCATGCAACAGCGCTGTCCTTGAGACGGGCTGCGCTTCTGTCATCTGCAGCTTGCTCCACTGCACCATCACGATTTGCCAGATACTGAGGCAAGGCTTGTCATTATTCAGGAGGATGCTGTCCCTGTGCCTGCTCAGGTTGCAAACCCTGAAATTGCCGCAACCTATTCTGAGGTTGTCAGCAGCGCATATCAAAAGGTGCCACTCCCAGATGCCCCCTTCCATGGCAGAGTCACCAAGGTATCTGTCATGATCCATTTGTCAGTTGTCAGCGTCAGTTGAGCAGATACTCTTCACCGTTTCATGCTCACAGTGCATGCTGTGCTACACGTTTGCATTAACAATGTCACAGCTGCATGTTGCTGCACCTGTTCTTTCCTTCAAGGTCTGTTGTCGCACTGATTGGGCATGATTAATGATGACACAGTTTTGTACAGCTGTGTGAAGTAAGCTCAGACTAAAATTCTTGGGCTCCAAACTGCATGGGGGATGGGGGTGGTTAGCGAAAACCAAGCACACAATCTGAAATGTATGCTGTATGCAATGCTGACAAAATCATTGATACCGTGCAGATGGCCACCTCCTTCAAGGTCTCTGCTGAGGCAGAGCTTTCTGTCATCAAGGCCGCACCTGACAGCACAGACAGGGCAGCGGCTGACTCACAGCTCAGCAATGATGAGTCGGCCATCCAGGTGCGCATCCCACACACTCACAACGCCTTACAACACTGTCATCCTAGAAATGTATGTCAAGCAGATTGCTTGGGAGGGTGCACTACCGAATGTCCTGATCCAAGTCTTGAGAGTATACAGACAGCAAACAACAGACAAATGCAAACATCCAGCTGCGCTGCTGTATGGTGTTTGAGCTGTGATGCCTTTCAGCCAGTTGCTGCTGCTGTTGATTGCTGCGCCTTTTGCATTGTTGCACATGCATAGATGCATTAATGCTATATGATAATGTATTGTCTGTGATCCACATTGCTGCTAAATCATAGTCTACAGTACTGCCGTTGCAATCCAGGTCACTTGGTTGCTGAAAAGCACAGATGCTCCATTATGCGTTCCTGGCTGTCATCTGGAGTCAATATGGCCACATCTGGGTATGTATGGACATACGTGTACTCCACAGTGGCCTTACTAAATCCCAGCTGCATGAACAATGCATGCAATGACTCCTGCAAATGCAGGCATACAAGGGTCAGGCTGTGCAGACAGACACAGGAACAGACAGACCTACAGAATATCAAGCAGTTGCGCGGTCACATATACCTAGCATAAACATGGACAGGTAGGACAGATGGACACCCATGCAGACGCAAACAAAGAAGTCACGCTGGCAGGCAAGCACGCACGCACACAGACAGTGAATTGAGACAATTAGACAGAGTGATCACCGCTGAATGCAGATAGCGGTTGGCCTTGCCATCAGGGGTGGTGTGCCACTCCCCAGCCTCTCTGTTGCCGCTTCCCTTGCTGCTTCATACAGCACCGTTATGATGTGGCCATTTTGGGGGACTTTCACCACTGTACTGCTGTGCTTGCGCTCTGCCCAAACTTGGCATGACACACCACATGGTGCCAAGCAACATGACTTGTGCAGTGGTGAGCTGAGGCACGATGGGCAGATCATGCCAGTCATCTTGAAGTACATGGAGGTGTGCTGGCCACACCAGGTTGAGCAGGAGGTGGAGGCCTTACACGCTGTGAGAGGCAAGCCCCACATCCTTCAGGAGATTCACCCCAAGTACCACCACACAGGCCCCGGCGATGCTTGGGTCGTCACAAGGTCCGTCACCACTCCCCTTGCTATGTTGCACCACTCTTTCACAGGCTCAATTCTTCCATGCATGATGCTGCATGCAACAGGTGGAATAAATAGCATGAGCTAACCCATTGCGTATGGGTCCAGATTTGGATATGCTGCTAGCTGGTGCTCGCCTCTTGTGAGACCTTGTGTCAACACAATATTGGTGGCTGCTATGGTGACTCAAAGATCAGAGAATAACAGGGAAGGAGTGTGCATGCAGGTTTGTGCCAGGAGAGTCCCTGGATGTGGTCATTCAGCGCCTGTTTGAGGGCAGGTGTGAGCCGGGTGGAGAGGACAGGCACCTGCACACTGTGCTCAACATCTTCTGCCAGCTCTGCAAGGTGGGTGTGTATGTGTGTGTGTGTGTGTGTGTGTGTGTGTGTGTGTGTGTGTGTGTGTGCACTCACACCAAGCGTTGGCATAAGTGATGAAGTCAAACTTGCATTCGAGTATTGGCGTGAGTGCAGAAGTCACAGTCATCACTGTAAGGAGTATTACCTTTGGCCGAGAACCCCACCCTACAGCACAAGCAGCAAAAGACAGCCAGTGTAACCCAGCTGTGCTACTACAGGGGTTGGATGCTCTGCACAGCTGTGGTCGCTCACACAGCGACTTGAAGGCAGACAATATCCTGGTGTGCAACGCGCATGATCTGGATCAGATGTATGTTGTCATTCTGGATGTTGGCGGCAGCATTGCAGAGGGCACATGTGAGTGGCATTCTTTACAGAACTCACTATGATGGCCTGTAGGTCCTGCATGCTGACATGCCCCTGATAGCTTGCACCAGATGCAAGACATGCATTGCTTCCTCAGCTAGCCAAAAACATGGCCGATGTGAGAGTGTGGAAGTGTCTGCAGCATAGCCTGTGATTGTGGGTATTGCAACAAAGCCATGCTGTGCTTGCGGAAGAGCACGCACTTGCTGTGACGACTGACCGTCTATTGCATACAGCCAGTAAGGACCTGACCAAGTTGAGGTTTGCAGGGAATGGAACAATGACAGCTCAGGCGACACGCGACATCTCCAGCCCAGAGGTGATGGCAGCAGCCGTGTCCATCTTGCAAGGCATCATGTACAGGGAGCATGTGGACTTCCTAGCGCATGATATCTGGAGTTTGGCTTGCCTTCTGGTGTGGATGCTTTCTGGCTGCCATCCCTTCCTGTACATGATGGAGGAAGATGTCAACAATCCAGAGCTGGAGGAGGGGGATGGCCTCATCAGGTTCATCATGGCCAGGCAACATGACTGGGTAAGCAGTCTGATTTGGCTTCTGAGAGTGCTGCAAGCATACAGGACCTCAGTGCATACCCATTGCCAGTCTCCTGCAATGCCTCAGCAGCTCTTGCTTCACATGACCTACTGATGACGCTTTCAAGGACAGGTGAAAAGTGCAATCGTCAGCAACCAACTGGCATTGATTTTGTTGTTGCAGGCTGACCAGTTCAAGGGCAGCACTGATGATGCTGAAGAAGATGCTGCTGGTCAAGGTGCAGCAACTGAGCGCCCCAATGCTCTAACCATGCTGGCCAGACAGCTGCCGGGCCAGCAGTACGAGTCCGTAGCTGATTTGGTCACAGGGATGCTGCACCCTGCTCAAGAGCACCGACCTGATCTGAGCCATGTGCAGTCTTTTGCTGGGTGGATATTGACCAATGAAACATCGCTGCAAACCAGCTGTTAGCAACTGGGCACACGCCACGCAGGCTTCATCTGACTGCAAGGCTTGTTGACCTGTCAAGAGCTGCAATCATGGCATGTGATCTGTCAAGAACTGCGTTCATGGAAGGTGTTGCAACAGCTCTACGCAGTTGGATGAGTTTTCTTTTTGCAGATCAGCTAGAATCTGTTGCTTGTTTTGCTGTTGCTACCAAAGTATTGATGCAGCTTGAAAATTGCGGGCTTGCTGAAACAAAGTTGCAACTTCAAGTGCTGCCGTCACAATTTCTGTTCCCCAATGACATTGTTTTGAGAGCGACAATAGTCGGCTTTTGCGAGCTGCATAAATTTTTCTTTTCAAATATGATTAAAGCTATACAAAACATCTGACAGTTGTTGCCAGCCTAGCAGTGCTTAGCCATGAATGAGTCAAGACGCTTGTGGTTGAATATGCTTGCACTTTTGCAAGCTGCATAAGATTATTTTCAAAGCTATACAATAGTTGTGAATTTATTGCCAGACCAGCAGTGCTTACCTATAAATTGAGTCAAGGCACTTGTAGTTGATCAATCATGAATCTGCTTGCACTTTTGCAAGCTGCATAAATTCAAAGCTATCTAAAAATCGTGACATTTATTGTAAGTGAAAAGGTCGTGCTAGCGTGTCAGGGTGCGTATTATCCACCCTGTTACATTCCCCCCCCCGTTAAATCCGAGGCCACCGTGACTCGGGCCCCTTAACGTCAGGCGTAGCGACTGGGACCCCCTAACTGGGGCACTACCCTCAAAGGAAAGAAGTAAATTCACCTCCCCGCGCGGAAGCGTATTCAAGGATTCGAACTTGCGACCTGAAGCCAGAGCCCAATGCGCTATCCAATAGCAACAAGTTCCCGACATCCGAAACCATATGTAACGGGGCGAAGGTGAAAAGGTCGTGCTAGCGTGTGAAGGTGCGTGTTATCCACCCTGTT
>JAABUK010002200.1_pt1 | contig 35472 bp, 44 predicted proteins | sample 5559141 | NCBI WGS metagenome assembly JAABUK01 (sample SAMN10711869, study PRJNA513367) | rock metagenome | isolation source: Antarctica rocks | place: Antarctica: Victoria Land, Pudding Butte nord | collected 2016-01-03
CATGAGCCGTATGTCCAGGACTCGTAGCGCAGCAGCTGGTGTCGCAGCACCAGGCAGTCATTCAGAAGGTCTGCTCAGCGAGTCAGCCAGCAACGCAGCTGCTGCTGCCAAAGCTAGACACAGCAGCGGCGCTGCTCAGCAAGCTGCCATGCAGCAGCAGCAGCAACAGCCACACACATCAGCTGCTGGGTGTGAAGATACGGAGGCCAAACCTGCGCACAGTATACAGCAAAACTTGCTAGCGCATCAAGGAAGCATCGATGAGAATGCTTTGGATTGTCAGACCAAAGATCTTCTCAAGCCTTTGGAGCCCAAAGCAAACGCAGGAGCAGTCAGCAGCCAACTTCCTTCCGGCAGTCATGCATCAAGGACACGCAGTCTGCCCCCAAAGCCCAAAGCTGCCAAGACCAGATCTGCTAAGCCAGCAGCAACTAAGCCAGCTCCACCAGCGTCATCTGCTGAGCATGCTGTGTTTGAACAACCTGCTGAGCACGCTGTGCCTACACAGACTGCTGAGCCATCAGCCGATCCTCTTAGCTCCACTCTGGCAGGACTAGCCCAGGGCTTAGCAGCTCAGAAGAAGCGTACCAGGCATGTTTCAGATGCTGCTGAGGCTGTTTCAGAGCAGATTGACCTTGATTTTGATTTCTCAAATGACAGCGAAGACAGCGACTTTCAGCCTGACAAGGAGCCAGAGGCCCAGCAAGCAGAGGACGAGGTCATTGATCTTAGTCAAGAAGATCCACTGGATGTGGTTGAGCAGCCTGATGGCCTTGTCAGCATCAGGTCTCCTCCACAGGCAGTTGCTGCTGTTGCTGCGGCATCTGATGAATTCCAGCAGTTGGCTGGCAAGCGCAAGCAGCCAGCAAAGGCAGCAGCTGCAAAGGGTGAGCACTGCATGCTTTTGGCAAAGATGTTCATCCATACTAGCAGCACTGCCTGACTGTTATGTTGTCATTGTGGGGTCTATGCACATCATGGATATGGCATGTGCTTTCATATTTGCGGCAAAAGTCAGCACGATTTGCATGTTCTTTATTGCAAGGCGTTGTTGCAAGCATCTATGTGCTAATATGACAGCTACATTCACTAGTGCTGCTTTTACAATGCAAAGCTTAGGTATCAGTCAGCAGCTGTGGCTGAACAGGACCAGCAAAGAAGAGGAAGGTTGGTGCTGGCAAGGCAGCAAAGGCTGCTGTGGATGCTGCCATGGCAGCTGCTGACCCAGAGCAGGCAGCAGCCAACAAGGCAGCAGAGAAGGCAGCCAAGGCAGCAGCTCGAAGGGCAAAGGCTGCTGCCAAGGGTAAAGGCAACAAGGCAGCTGAAAGTGGACCCAGTGGCAACTCCAATGTATGGGGTCCCTTTGAGGCCCCCAGTGATGAGGAGATGGACCCTGAAGCACTTGTCAAGAGCAAGGTATGCTGCCTAACTGTCAGTGCACACATAGTTTGCCATCAGCTGGCACATTGCTGTTACTCTAATGATCAGCAGCCAGCAGCCTTTGCCTTGGCCTTTTGAGCTGCTGCCTTTGCTGCTTTTCCAGGTCGCTGCCTAGCATTATGCCGTGTGCATTGAGACTATCCTACCGGTGACACTTTCATTCCAAGGCTCAACACTAACAGAGTACTTTTCTCTCATGCCCTCATTGTCTCTCATTGTGCACTTGCTGCATCCAGTGCAAGCTCATGTCATTTGCAAAGGGTTGGCATGTTGAAACGCATCCCACATACAGACGCTGCTGCCTCTTGTGTCAGAAGCTTCTGGTCACTTGCCCTGCGGCATGCTTTTGAGCACTTACACTGCAACCATCAGCATGTACCACTTCAACTAGCCTATACCAACTAGCCTGTCCCAACTAGCCTTATCCCAACTAGCCTGTGCCAAATTACAAGTGTTTGAGAACATGTCATCCCAGCATCTATCTGGCAGCATGATCATGTACACAGCAGTCATGCTGCCATCAGTACACAGTAATCAAAACAGCCTGTGCCAATGTGCAGACATACAAGCAGGTGGACTGCCCACATATGGTGCAGCTGCGCTACTGCCACCACACACACTCCTGACCAGCCTGTGCACCTAGCCTGTGCACCCAGCCTGTGCACCCAGCCTGTGCACCTAGCCTGTGCAATTAGCCTATGCACCCACCCTGTGCTCCCAGCCTGTGGACCTATCCTGTGCAACTACCCTGTGCACCTACCTTGTGCAACCAGCCTGTGCACCCAGCCTGTGCACCCAGCGTGTGCACCCAGCCTGTGCACCCAGCCTGTGCACCCAGCCTGTGCGCCCAGTTTGTGCACCCAGCCTGTGCACCTACTAGCCCATGCAACTAGCCTGTGCAACTAGCCTGTGCAACTAGTCTGTGCGTGTGTGCAGGTGTATGAGCAAATGGAGCCCCCAGCCGAGATGCTGATGTCGCTGCTGCCCTTCCAGAAGGAGTTCCTGGCCTGGGCCGTCTCCCAGGAGAGGAGCGAGATCCGGGGAGGCATCCTGGCTGATGAAATGGGCATGGGCAAAACCATCCAGGTACTGCCTTGTACTATGGTCATCCCCCACTCCACAACATGTGCCAAGTACCCTTGCATTATTGTTATCCCATACTCCACAACATGTACCAACTACCCCCAAAGGTTCACTGCCATTGTCCAGCAGCCTCGTGGTAGGTGCGGCAGCATAGCAATATAAGAAAGAGCCATTCAGGCACTTCCTTGTATCATGGTCACCCGCCCTATCGTCACAACCAGACTGTGTTCAAGATGCTTGAGCTTGCAGTGTCAAGAGTGACAGTCATGTCTCCTATAGTGCTATTTTGTTGAGTGAAGACGGAGGTTTTGGTCTGCCAGCATTACGGCACCACCAGCTTATGTGCATCTGATAAGGCTGGTAATATCATGGGTCAGGCTTAAGCTTGCAAAGCATATCACCAATGCCTGGTGCCTGGTGACCATCTGGCCAAGCCTGCATTCCTACTACTGTCATCATGAGCAATTCAGTGATGTGTTTCCCCTCTTCAGCATGTCTGTTATCTGGATGTCAAGATCAGGGAAAATCTCTGCAACACTGGACCAAGGACGGTGCATTGTGTTGCGAGGGAAGATCTCTGCAACACTGCCTTGCAATCCACGCCACATCTTCTGTGAGTCATCTTTCCATGCGTCACATTCGTCTGCAGGCCATCTCAGTCATTGTGACACACCGCACAGACCACATGTCCAAGCTGCCCCCCCGCCTACCCATCAACGCCCCCAAGCCCCGCAGCAAGCCAGCCCAGACCAACCGCCCCAAGCTGCGTCTGAACCAAGCAGCACAGGCAGCAGAGGCTGCACCCATCTGCCCTGCCCCTGGCCCTTCCAATATCAGTGTGGAGGTTGTCATGGGGGAAGAGGAAGAGGGAGTGCTGCTGGAGCAGTCAGGCGAGATTATGGGTTCAGCCACTGCTGCAGAGGCGGCAGCTGATGGAGCAGCTTCTCCAGCAGCGATCAATGCAGGTGAGCTATAGCAGAGACCACCTGCTGTTTTTGGCAGCAAGTGCAACCATAATGTTGCATCTGCAAGTCAGAAACTAAACAGGTGCATGCTGTTTGTGCAGTGCTGCTTCTTTGATCTGCACACAAATTTGTGCCCAAGAAAAGATTGAGTGCATACATCTTGATGCTGCAGAGCGCAACAACCTCTGTCCCCTCCCCCCCCCAGCTTTCTCTGGTGCAGCCCCTTGTGCCTCTGGCTACTATCATCCAGCAGCTGCTGATCCTAAAACTGGTCACATTCTTGTGGATCAAGCTGAAATATGTTATGCGCATGACCTATGATGTATGCAGCACATGACTGACTGCGCAACGTTTTCATTGCAGAGCGCAGCAACCCACATGTGCACTCGCCTTGTGCCTCTGGCTGTCGTCACCCTGCTGCTGCTGCCCCTGATGTGGCGGGGCCCTCCTCTGAGGGGTCAGACCCCTCAGGTCCCAACGGGCCCTACTCAAGGGCAACTCTGGTCATCTGCCCTTTGGTTGCTGTCATCCAATGGCGACAGGAGATTGCCAGATATGTTGCTCCCAATGCACTGAGGGTAAGCTGCCTGACATCAGCACAGCAGCACGCTTCAAGCCTTCACTCTGTTGACCCTGCATGTCAACAGATGTCCGGCTTCAGATAGGCCAAACTACTACGTTGGTGCATTAAACACCTTACCACGGTGTTCCAGTGAGCTACAACATCTCCCCAACATCCCCTGGCGTTTCCAAATTCAGCATTCCACTATTGAATGGACGTATCTAGTTAGAAATAGGTGTTTTGGGATCGAGAAGAGCTTTCTTGTCCCCATGCTAGCTGAGATACCAACTCTGACATAGAAGCACACAACATACGTTATGAAATTTCTGCCTGTGGTTGTCAGCAGCATATTCTGCGTATGGCTCAAGGGCCCCAGACAGCTCATAGGCCTTAGAGTGACACTCAAGTCAGATGCTGGGAGTGTCAGTGTGCATGCCCAATATCATGGCAAGTGCCCTGCAGCTTCATTAAGCAGTTGCTGTTTGCTCTTATAGGTTATTGTGTGTATCATGACAACAAGAGAGACACAAACTTCTTTGTTCATGACCGCTCTTGTAGGCAGTTGTGTGGCACTTATCAAGAACACGACAAGCATTCAGCTATTTATGAGTGCTTGTGTAGGTGGTTGTGTGTCATGGCAACAAGCATTTAGCTGTTTATGAGTGCTTGTATAGGCATTTGTGTGTCATGGCAACAAGCATTCAGCTGTTTATGAGTCCTTGTATAGGTGGCTGTGTGTCATGGCAAAAAGCATTCAGCTGTTTATGATTCCTCATGGTGGTTATGTACCATGGCAGCAAGCGTTCAGCTGTTGATGACTGCTCCTGCAGGTAGTTGTGTATCACGGCAACAAGAGGGAGACAAGCATTGAGGAACTGAAGCAGGCTGACGTTGTGTTGACCACCTACAGCATCGTTGAAAATGAGTTCCGCAAGAACTGCCTGCCAGACAAGGTCCCCTGCGCCCACTGCAACAAGAAGTTCTTCCCTGACAGGCTCAAGGTCCACCTCAGGTATGCAAATTCAAGCTGAGGGATGATATAGCATAGTGTGGCATATCATGGCATAGCGTGGCTCAGCATGGCATGGCACAGCATGGCATAGCATGGCACGACATAGCATGGCTCAAGGCCCATGTCAGATACACTAGATTACATAAAACATGGCATAGCATGACATAGCGTGGCATAGCATGGCAAAGTGTTGCATAGCATGGCATAGCGTGACATAGGGTGACATTACATAGCAGAGCAAGGCAGAGTTTAGCAGCGTACATGGTGCTTCCATAGCAGATGTCCTCTGAGGAAAAACATCAGCAAGGGAGCTAGAATGGCTTTGACAGAGTCGTTTTGAGCTATTGTCATGTTAGCATAGCTTTTGGCCCCTGTGTTGCCAACACGGCACGTGCCATGAACTTTGATGTTTTGGTTCTTGCTGTATGCCTGTAGCACTGCACAAACCCATTGAGTTGTTGTATTCGTGGGTCCCTTGCACTGTTGGGTTGCCAGATTCCTCAAAGCATTGGGTTGCCTGGAGGCTCAGGCCTTGCAGATCTGGGCAAGTACGCAGAGTAACAGTTGCAACTGCTTATGAGCAAGTATTATATGGCACCGGAGCGCAAGGCCTAGTACCAGTTCAAGTAGTGCTGACCAGCGCAAGCTATGTGGCATATCTGGGTGACTGATTTGGTGCATGTTTTACATAGGTTCTTTTGTGGGCCGCATGCAAAGAAGAGTGCGGCTCTTGCTAAGCAGCAGAAGAAGAAGCCCAAGGGGAAAGGCAAGGGCAAGACCATGGAGGAATCTGGTAATTTTGCAAGCTTGTGTGTTTGAAGCAGTACATGATGTGTAAACACATGTATGCATGTATGTATACACGTGTAGAATACGCTGATAAGCATATGTACGCAACATGCAGACCTTATATATCATGTATACAATTTCAGAAGCCCCTGATTTGCTCAGATCTGTGAGTTTTTAAGTCTCACTGCTATGGAATGCAGCACTTACATACACTTGGAGCCTCTCGTTGTCAGCATATTTATTCAGCTATCACTGCTGAGCTTAGAGGGCTTGTTTGAATGTTGCTACGCATCGCAGATAACCCTAGTGGATACTGCGTTAGTCAATGTCTATAGGCCATCACATGCCCTGACAGCCGCTGGCATTGTTTGGGTTGCTTACATGCATGGAAGCAAAGGACTGCCACTCTAAGTGCAGTGTCCAGCTCTGTTCACAAACAAGGAACAAGTGATAAACACGAGGAGACCTCAGTAGATAGCAGTAGATAGCCCAGCAAGTTGTCATGTTTCCTTTGACCATGTCTACTGAATGCAGACGCAGAAGCTGAAGTTGAAGAAGTAGAGGACATGGAGGCAGAAGAGGAAGAGGAAGACTCGAAGGCAAAGAGCAAGGGCAAAGGCAAGGCAGCTGCCAAGGGTAAAGGCAAGGGCAGAGCTGCTGCCAAGCGCCCTGCCAAGAAGAAGGGCAAGCAGAGCAGGGAAGAGGTAGGTGCAGATTGATTCTGCACTGCTTCAATGACCTTGTGCATGATCGGGTAAACCCAAACAACAAGGATGCTGTTGCGTCTGTAAACCTGAATGACAATGTGGTTCAGAATTGAACAGCTTTGCTCTGCATTACCACATACCTCGACTCTTTAGTCAGATGCAGGTCTGAATTAGGGCTGAGTGTCTTCTACCATCAGATCATGTAAGGTACTTCAGGTGTGCTATGATGCTCTGCTCCTTTGAGACAGCATAACGCACTTCCTTGGTCTGGTGCAATGTCACATGTTCTAGGTTTTGGGGTTGCAGGATTCAGGCCATATCTCGACCATCAAAGCTCAAATAGCAAACCCTAGGCATCAAACCCTAAGCATCAAACTCTAAGCACCCTGCCCTAGCTTGCTTGAGCTCAACAATTGCTTGCCTGACGTCAGGATGACGGCAGTGGCTCAGAGTGGGAGGCTTCAGACTCAGAGGCCAGTGAGAGCGAGGCTGAGTCTGAGAGCGATGCAGAGAGCGAGGAGGAAGAAGAGGACTTGAAGGGCAAAGGCAAGGGCAAGGCCAAGGCGAAGAAGGGCGGGGAGGACAGTGCCAGGGATAAGCGGCGGGTATGCATGTTCCAGGGTTTCAACCCTAAATTCTACATTTGGCAAATTTGGCCCCGCTCAAACTCCAATTCACAAGCAGTGTGAAAACAGTGTGTTGGCTGACATATGCCATTCAGGGAATTAGAGATTTAGAGATGCAGTCGTTGGGGCCATGCATACGTCTTCCTTTTCTCTTGATGCCTGCAGGACACTATACCTTGATGCTGTTGACCACCCATCTAAGTGGTGCCAAGTGCTTGGGCTAACTACCAGACTTCATTCTCACTGAATGTTGCACACCCCACTCAAGGGACTCCTCGCAACGCTGTACACACTGGGTCATAGTCATCAGCTAATCAAGCCAGAATTGCGGCTTCACTCTCCAAACGCATGCTGAGCATTGACAGACAAGTGAGACTGGCTCTCCAGTACGGTGAAAAAACGCCTAGACCAAATGTTCAAACAGCGTCATAAAGTTGATGATGTCAGCTGCAGGGTCAGCATATTGCATTGGGCATCAGTGTGCATTCACTGACAGCATCTGCTTGACTTGTTGTACAGGATGCTTAGCAAGCCTGGAAGATGGCTCTTCTGCAGCATTCAACCTCTGCGTAGGCGTTGATGCACATGCCCTGACAGCATCTGTTGGACTTGCCATACAATGTCAACTTAAAGCCTGCACACAGGCTCTGAATCATTCCAAAGAGCTGGGTGACATGCATGGTAATCATTAGACGTGTACTCACTGCTTAACTCTGCCCAGGACGGTCGGAAAGTGTGGAAGAGGGCTCTGAAGCAGTCCAACGAGCTCGACGACAATGGCTATGACTCTGAGGCTGTACTGTCAGCGTTCTGCATGGGTGCACAATTTGTAGACATACACTGACTGTTTGACTTGCTGCACAGGATGGTTGGAAAGCATGGAAGAAGGCTCTGAAGCAGTCCAACCAGCTGGACGATGATGGCTATGAGGATGAGGCTGCTCGATCAGCTGCTCAGATGGTTGCAGACGCACACAGGAAGTTCAGCAGCAAGGCTGGCGGGAAGGGGAAGAAGGGTAACGGCGAAGAGGCTGAGGCTGAGCCCTTCTCGTTGCTGCACAAGGTTTGTGAAGCACTGCATCACAGTGCATTCTGAGCCAGCTTGCGTGTTCCAGAAGCATGCTGTCCACACACCATGCCTGCTTTCTGTGCACAAGGTTGCGTGTACAATGACAAGGGCTGCTGAGTTCTGCATGATCACAAGGTTCTGCATGCTCATAGGGTTCTACATGGTCACAGCATTCTGCATTTGATTGCAAAGGCGTGAGTTTGGTTGAAAAGACATGATTGGAAGGGCAAGAGCCTTTGATTGGAAGGGCCCAAGTTTTTTATCCTCTTGCATCACTGCTGATGCTGTAGCGGCTGCCTGCCAGAACTGTATAGCTGCTCAGAGATGTAAATGCCCGACCTTTGAGGCTGTCTGCATCTATATCTGACCCCTGGGGCTGGGCATACCTGACCCTGGGGGACAACATGTAATCTACAAATGAACACTGTGTGACTAGCTGCTCACGTCAAATGCATACAGCCCTGAGCAGCTATTTACGCAGTTTTCATTTGTGCATTACATGCTGTCCGCCCATGTCAGGTGTGCCCAGCACTTTGACCCTGGAACAAAATGATTGAACAGGTCAACTGATATCGAACAGATGAATACGCCGTATGTTGCTGCTACCAATCTCACACATTGAGGCGTACTATGCTGGATCAAGCCCATTTCATACAGGACCAGCGCTGCTGCGCAGCACAGGCAGTTTCCATGCTCAGCATGTACTGTCTATCATGGCTCTGTTTTGAGCCCATACATGATGCAGAACAACGAGTGAGCGTTGCTAACATATAGGCCTAATATCAAACATTGTTTAAAATAGAGCTACACGTTGCAACAGATGGTTCTCTCATATGGCATGACATTCCTGTAGCCCTCTGTTTGTTTCAGACAGGTACCTGAGAGGCGCATCATGCTGAATGAATCAATGGATGAGTACTATAGAATACATAAGCCAGTAATCAGTAAAAAGGGTTTGTCGCACACAGGTACCTTGGAGGCGCATCATTCTGGATGAATGGATGGATGAGTATCATAGAACACGTCAGTAAGTAAATTAGTAACAAATGTTTGTCTCACACAGGTACCTTGGAGGCGCATCATTCTCGATGAATGAATAGATGAGTATTATTGAATACATAAGTAAGTAATCAGTAAAATGGGTTTGTCTCATGCAGGTACCTTGGAGGCGCATCATCCTGGACAAATGAATGGATGAGTATTATGGAACACATAAGCTAGTGATTAGTAACAAGAATTTGTCCCACACAGGTACCTTGGAGGTGCATTGTTCTCGATGAATGAATAGATGAGTAATATAGAATACACAAGTAAACAAATTAGTACACAGGGTTTGTCTCATGTAGGTGCCATGGAGGCGCATCATTCTCGATGAATGAATAGATGAGTACTATACAACACATAAGCCAGTGATTAGTAACAAATGTTTGTCTCCCCCAGGTACCTTGGAGGCGCATCATTCTGGACGAAGCCCACAGCATTAAGGACCGGCGGTGCAGCACCGCCAAGGCAGTCTTTGCCCTGGACAGCCGCTACAAGTGGGCCCTGAGCGGGACCCCCCTGCAGAACCGGGTGGGCGAGCTGTACAGCCTCATCCGCTTCCTGCGCATCTTCCCCTATGCCTACTACTTCTGCAACAAGAAGGGGGAGGAGTGTGGCTGCAAGAGCCTGGACTACCTGTTCCGGCTGAACCACCGCAAGTGTGATGAGTGCGGGTGAGTCCTCAGCCTTTGCCCAGGATGGCATTTTAGTAATTCAGTAATAATATATTAGTATTATTATTATTATTATTAATAATAACAATAATAGTATAATGCTTGTAAACATTAATGCAACGCTGATGGTGATCACTTGAGTGCGGGTGAGCCTTTGTCGATGATGGTAACTTAAAAATAATGGTAAGTCAATAATAGTAACAGTAATAGTAATAATAATTATAATTATAATAATGACACTGCTCATACTAATAATACTTAATACTCATAACTTAATAGTCAAGATGATTTGACCCTTGTAAAATGTACAATGTAATGCTGATGATGATCAGTTAGCGCAGGATGTTCATTTAATCGAGAGTTGTCATGTGGTTTGGTGCAGTAGTCATGTGGAATGGTGCTGTAGTCATGCGGTCTGGTTCAAGTTTAATGCAGAGACAGACAGAGAGAGGCTTCACAAATTTTGTTTAACTGACATGTCTCATAGTCCGGGGCAGAACCTCAACCACTTGCCTGATGACACTCATTTTATGCCCTTTGTATCAACATGAAGGCTTTTTCCAACCTCAAGTTGTTTGTGCTTTGCTGGTCTCAGGAGCAATCAACTTGGCTGCAGACAGACACTTAGTGACAGTTGAATCCCCAGCCTGTGGCTCAGATGCTATCACCTGACTTACACCGGTCAGAAGAAAGAGCTGGAATTGGGATTGCAAACTGTCAGATCTCAAGCTTGACAAAAGCTTGCCATCATCACCTATGTCTCCTCTGCTCTACAGTGACTCAAGAACAAAACAGCCACAACCATAGCAATCCCCCCCCCCCAATGACAATCACACCAGCACTGACTACAGTAGATTTAAATGAGATAGGAACAACAGACATAACCATGATACTCAGCACCCAAATGACAATCACGCCAAGAATTACTGTGAAAAAGAGAACCGTGGTCCAGGAGTACAGTGCATGCCCCCAATGACAATCACACTGACAGTAACTGTGAATAGAACTGTAGAACCGTAGTATCCATGAGTACAGTGGGTCTGAAGCCTTGGTTGGGTGCACGCAGGCATGGAGCGCTGCAGCACTACTGCTGGTGGAACAGGTTCGTGGCCAACCCCATCAAGAAGTGTAGTATCCATGAGTACAGTGCGTCTGAAGCCTTTGTGCATGCAGGCATGGAGCGCTGCAGCACTACTGCTGGTGGAACAGGTTCGTGGCCAACCCCATCAAGAAGTGGGGGTACGTGGGTCAGGGGCGGGCCGCCATGCGCCTGCTCAAGAACGAGATCCTGGACAAGGTGCTGCTGCGCCGCACCAAGGTGCAGTGTGCTGATGTGCTGGCGCTGCCTCCCAGGTACACCACATCCTAGGGTTGGCTACACCACATTTTAGGGTTGGGTAGACCCTACTTCAGGGTTGGGTACAATCTACTTTAGGGTTACAGAACGTTGGTAGGTTTGGCACTGCGCATCTTAGGGTTGGGTGAAGCGCATACCGAGGTGCAGTGCGCCGATGTGCTGACGCTGCCCCCCAGGTACACCACATCTTAGGGTTGGCTACACCACATTTTAGGGTTGGGTACACCCTACTTTAGGGTCACAGCATATTGGGAGGTTTGGTATGCGGATCCTAGGGTTGGGTGAAGCGCATACCAAGGTGCAGTGCGGCGATGTGCTGGCGCTGCCCCCCAGGTACACCACATTCTAGGGTTGGTTACAACACAATCTAGGGTTTTGGCACACTGTAAAGGTCGGATACACCACATACTGGGGTTGGATACACCATCTACTAGGGCTTCAGCACGTTCTTGGGATGGCTCCACCACATCATGAGGTTGGAAACACCACATTCTAGGGTTGGCTACACCGCATTCTAGGGTTGGCTGCACCACATCATAGGGTAGGTACACCACATTTTAGGGTTACACCACGTTTTAGGATTACAGCACATTGTAATGTTGGGTACTGCGCATTCTAGGGTTGGGTACGCCACATTCTTGGGTTGACAACACACTGCTTACACCACGTCATGGAATTGGGTACACCACATTCTAGGATTGGTCACACCACATCATAGGGTTGAAAGTTGTATTAGTGGGCCTCACAAAGATGCACAAGACAGGCTGCTCTGCATCAACAAGACTTAGGCTGCACGTACCTAGCTCATCATCAACTGGAAAGCATTATATGACTGTTGATTTTATAGAGGTGGCTGCATTACATTTGGTGGCAGGCTGGCTATGCCCCATGGTACAGTCTGGACACCTTACAGCCCAACATATGATTCTGCGTTTCTTTTGGTGGTAGCATGATTTTATTGCAGCACAATTCAGTTTTGTTTATAACCTGCTTTATTTTGTGAGCCTGTCCTGACATCTTGCAAGTCAGAAGAGTGTCAGCTGCATGAAAACTTTCTGTCAGGCCCTTTTGCATTGGTGGCCTTGTACCAAATCCCTCGTCCTGTGGGACATATGTGAAGCACTGCCACAGTCACACCAATCCCTGTCGTAGTCAGACCAGTCCCTGCGTCCTGTTGCACCCATGCCCAACTCAGTCAGACCAAGTCCACACCACAGTCAGACCAATCCCTGCCTCTGCCACACCAGTCCCCATCACAGCCATACCAATCCCCGCCATAGCCAGACCAATCCCTGCAAGCACTTTGAGGAGTGAACAGCACGTCTTCAGCACGCTTTCAAGCACTATGTTGCCATAGCCAGCACCACATCACTCAGCACGACCTCAGCGTCCTTCAAATGAAACATGTGCTCCCGGTTTTATGTTTCTGTGCAGCAAGACAGTACAGTTTGCTGTCTTACCCCCAGAATCAACTTTGAAATCAAGGGCTGGTCTGCTGACTCAAAAAAACCTCGTCGTCAACAAAAGGAAAGGGGTAGTTTGCTGACTCAACAGCATCCACACGAAAAAATCGCTTTTTGGTGACATGTAGGACCATCACGCTGCGCAAGGACAGGTTTGATGAGCGCGAGGATGACTTCTATGAGGCTCTCAACACTCAGAGCCAGGCCCACTTTGCTGTCTTACCCCAAAACCAAATGACACAAAAACAGTTTTTGGTGACGTGTAGGACCATCACGCTGCGCAAGGACAAGTTTGATGAGCGCGAGGATGATTTCTACGAGGCCCTTTACACCCAGAGCCAGGCCCAGTTTGCCACCTACGTCCAGACTGGGACTGTGGTCAACAACTACGCCCACATCTTCGACCTCCTCATCAGGCTGCGACAGGTCAGCATGCCTGTCACTCCCTGTCTTGCTGCAGTACAGTGACGAAGGTCCCATGTACAAGCATGGCTCCAGTGATGTGCTATCTGGCACTGGAAATGGGCACCTTGGCACCCTTGGAATGCTTGCCCAAATTGCTGCACTCATGGAGCCCTTTTTTATTGCATCAGCTGGAGGCAACCCTTCACTGTATAATCCTGTGTCTTGAATGTACAAATGCATATGAGTCTGACTGCGTGGCCTTGTCTACATTTTTACTGTTGGTCAACGGTGGTTTGTCTGGCAACAGCATAAATTTGGCCTTGAAGACTGCGTGGATTTGCCCTTTGGACTGCAACTTCTCGCCTGTTGCCTGCAATTCCAATCTTTACACCTGGCGGTTGCTCATGACGCTCAAGGTTCTCAACTCCCCCTCAGGTCAACTCCCCCAGCAGCTTTCCTGCTCAGATTTGTTCTGTTTGTTTATCCAGCAAGAGTCTCCCAACAGAATTGTCTGCCATAGGACTTCTGTGTATGCCTGAATTCAGGTTTTTTTTGGCCAATGTCTCAGCACCCTCTGCAACAAGCTGGCTGATCAAGCTCATTTTAAAAGAATGTCCATCTGACCAGAGGATCCAACTTGTATCAGCTGTAGTAACAGCAAGCATATCTTAGCCCACTGAGTATTGTACTGCACTTCTATGGACCCCTGCTGTCAACCATGATACTGGCTGATGCAAATGTTCCTCTTGATGCTGAAAGCGCTCTTGATGCTAAAGACGCACAGATGCACAGACAGGTGGAGCAGCTCAAAAGAAGAAGCTGCAGCTGGGCACAGCTCACAAACCCTACATTAGTCATACGTTCCTAAGCTGGTGTCACTCCCTGCAGGCTGTGGACCACCCATACCTCGTGGTGCATTCTGCGACGGCTCCAGGGGCTGCAGAAGCTCAGAAGAAGCTGCAGGAAGAGGAGGCACAGGGCCTGCTGCAGGGCATTTGTGGGGTGTGCCATGACCCCCTGGAGGACCCTGTGGTGTCCATGTGTCAGCACGCCTTCTGCCGAGCTTGCATGATGGAGTACATGGATGGGGCTCAGGGCCAGGCCAAGTGCCCCTCCTGTGACAAGCCCCTCTCTGTGGATCTGAACGCCAACCCATCGGTAGGTGCTCCAATGCATTCTGGGAAGGCTGGGCATGTAGCTTACCTTTGCTGAAGTGTGTTATGCTATTGTGCCCTGCTGTTCAGTGGGTCTGATGCACATCAGGTATGATGGGTGCGTCCCATGGCCATTTTTACTCTCCTTTCTGTAACCAGCCCCTCTGTCTGAATCTGAGAAGAGCTTACCTGGCACCTGCTTGGTGGTTGCACACATGTTGCTGAGCCTGTGCAAAGCCTTTCTTGCCAACAAGTACCGGCTGGAAGAACCTTACCAGGAACATTAGCAGTGAGCACAGTAGAAACAAAGGCAAAAACACTAACACACGTTGGCAAGGCTTCAATGATCGATCCTGGTACTGTCACTGTTACTGCTGCTGTTACAGTTGACATCAGGCGAAAGCTGCTCAGAGCAGCATTCAGTGCCCAAAATATGCTTTCTGTTACCCTTACTGTAGACACCAGGTAAACGCTGCCGCAACAACACTCACTACATCCTGTGACTGCAGTCTCCTGTGAGGCCTCTCAGCAGCAAGAAGAGCAGCATCCTGAGTCGCATCAAGACCTCAGATTTCCAGAGCAGCACCAAGATTGAGGCTCTGAGGGAAGAAGTACACAAGATGCTGCAGGCGGACCCCTCTGCCAAGGCCATTGTGTTCAGCCAGTTCACATCCATGCTGGATCTTGTGTCCTTCAGACTGGAACAGGTACAGCAACAATCACAGAATACACAAAGAAAACCATTTTCTAGAAGCAACAAATAGAGATTTGTTGTCTGCACGCTGGATCTTGTGTCCTTCAGGCTGGAACAGCAACAGCAACAGCAACACTCACAGAAATACTGAAGAAAACAAAATTTTCAAGGCAACAGAAAGAATTGCATCACCTCCATGCTGGACCTTGTGTCCTTCAGACTGGAACAGGTACAGCAACGCTCACAGAAATATACAAAGAAAACAACTTTTCAGAAGCAAAAGAAAGAATTGCATTACCTTCATGCTGGACCTTGTGTCCTTCAGACTGGAACAGGTACAGCTATCAAAGAAAAGTAACACTGACAGAGAAAGTCTCAAACAGCAACAAAAAGAACTGTGTCATCTGCAAGCTGGATCTTGTCCCCTTCAGACTTGAACAGGTATAGCCACAATCACAGAAGTACACCAAAAATGAAGGTTTCGGAAGCAACAAATAAAGTTTTGTCATCTGCATGCTGCACCTGATGTCCTTCAGGCTGGAGCAGCTACAGCAATCTAATACGTAAAGAAGACTGTTTCATGTGGCAGCAGCAAGCCAGCGCATGATCTGCACACTGCCTACTATGTCCTTCAGACTGCAGCAGGCACAGCACACATCTGCATATTGGAACAGGTAACACACATCTGCATGTTGGGAAGTATATCATGTCTGCACGCCTTTGCACATGTTGTGCTCAGTGTGTGCTGAGTTCCCAGTCATTGTCTGTTCACCCCTTGATGACTTCTGGAAACAAAACAGGTAGTCTGATTCATTAATTGAACATGTAGTTTGTTTGATTGCTTGAACATATAATTTGTTTGATTGGTTGAACCTGGCCTTTGTGATTCGCAGACGGGTGTGAAGTGTGTGCGTCTGCAAGGCAGCATGAGCATGGATCACCGGGACCGCATGATTGAAAAGTTCACACACGACCCTGATGTCAGAGTCTTCCTCATGAGTCTCAAGGCTGGAGGCGTCGCGCTCAACCTCACAGCTGCCTCTCATGTCATGCTCATGGACCCCTGGTGGGTAGCCCTGTCTTTTTTAATAACGGTAATAATAGTAACAGTAGTAATAATAATAATCATCATCATCATCATAATCATACTAATGATGATAATAATCATAATAATAATCATAACAATAATAAATATCACTTTCCAGCTCATGGACCCCTGGTGGGTTACCCTGTCTCTGTCTCCAGCATAATACTAACAATAATAACAACGATAAACAGTGATAACAATAATAAAAGCATTGTCTCTGTCTCCAGCAAACATTCTCTAACATATCTGTCATGTCATAGCTCACATGTCATGGACCCCTGGTGGGCAACTCTTTCTGTGTATAACAACAATTATTTTCCAGCGTTCCAGCTCATTGTTCTTGCTAGGTACCTACTAGGTGTGCCTAATCCGATCTCTCTGTGTATCTAGAGTACTATCTCACTCGGCCAAGGCGTGGCAGCACTTTTCATGCTGACAAAGGCCAATTCTGCTGATTTGCAAGCATTGCTCACTGCTGTGACAGGTGAGGTTCATAGAAGCATTCAAGGGGGTTTAGGCCTCGAGCTTTAGGCTAATTTGGCCAGTTCTGTTGACTAGAACTCTTGCCTGCTGTTGTGACAGGTGGAATCCACAACAATCATTAGGGTTTTGGCCTTGAGCTTTAGGCTAATCATGCCAATTTTCTTGACTGTAACTCTCGCCTACTGTTGTGACAGGTGGAATCCATAACAATCATTAGGGTTTAGGCCGTGGAGCTTTAGGATAATCAGGCTAATGTTGTTGACTTTGAACCTTGCCCACTGTTGTGACAGGTGGAATCCAGCTGTGGAGCAGCAAGCACAGGACCGCATCCACAGGCTGGGTCAGTACAAGCCCATCCATGTGACACGCTTTGTCATCGCAGGCAGCATTGAGGAGAGGATTCTGAAGCTGCAGGTATGAGTCTGTTGCTACATTCACAGTAATTGATGATGAGCATGCATACGCCTTGTAATTGCCTCCATGCTATGGCGTTCTTGTCCTGGCCTGTCATGTGACCACCTCCAGCTTGAGACGCTGCACACCATGTCAGGATTGCGCTTGAGTGTCACTTCGGTGTCAACCCTCATCCCACATTATGTCTGGACAGACTGAAGGGTGTCCATGTTCCTGAACAGCATACTCAATGCAGTATGTTTAGCATGCGCTGCACTTGCAGCAACTGACTGCCACATGGCTGTTGCAGGAGAAAAAGCAGTTAGTGTTTGAGGGCACTGTTGGCAAGGACGCTGAAGCTTTGGGAAGACTCACTGAAGACGATTTGCGATTTCTTTTTGGTTAGACCAGATAAACTCAGCGTACAGCTTTGACTCATCAAGATGATGAACTTGCCTGTGCTCAACTTCTTGCGCAAGCAGCATTTTGCTGTATACCTTTGCAGATCCTGTGTAGCTCCATTGCTTTTAGCCTCTTTCATTGAGTTGCTGTTGATATTGCCTGTTGTGTTCCTGCTGCAACCATGTGTGCCAGCAGATTCAAAATTCCCCGCATTTTGTCGACTCTTACTGCACATCCATGGCCCAGTGAAACGCCTGGATCAGAGGTCTTATGTCAGATACAGCATGCAGTCAAGCAAAGGTTGTGTTAGGCTGCGCGATGCATTAAAATGCGTTGGAATGCATTTCGGAGGATATCATTACAGTGATGTAGAAATGATGAGGCTGAAAGCTGCTGAGACATACTGGTTCCTCAGCCACCCCCATCCGTTCTAGCATGTTCTCATTGTCATCTGCTGACCCATGCCAATATCACTTATGCTGTTTAAGATTTTAAGGGGAATTCCTCACTCTTCTGCTGCAGCGGATGTACACATGTTTTGCATGACCTTCTCTGCAGCATCAAAGGCCATCTTGGAAGGCATCTTGTTGTTGCTGCTACCACTGGAATGCCTGGGCTTCTTGCTGACAAAGTGATCCATGCAATCCTTCCTCTTGCTGCCTTTCACTGCCTTAGTCTCACTTGCCAGAGCAGCCTGAGGGTTGGCAGTCACAAGGCCAGACAGTGTTATTAGGCTGCTTGTTGGATAAGCCTTGTGAAGCTGGTGTTCTGCTGCTGCAAAGCCTTGGAGAGTGTTGCCAAAAAGCTTCTGTCTTACTGTAGCTGGTCCAGCTGGCAAAGGACGGCCCTGCAAAGCGTCCTTGGCCTGTCTGTGAATCAGCTTCTGCTCTGCAGCACACACACCTGACCAGTCAGAACTGGACACAGCCTGCTGAATCAGCTGAGAGTGGCAAGTGGAACACAAACACTGTTTTCCAGCAGCTGATTGCCCCCAATCGGTGCAGCACAAGGTGAATTGACACGTACCTGACCAGTGAGGTGGAGCATCTGAGGCAGCAGGAGCTAAACAATGGTGGTGACGGTCTGGACTCGTGAGGTCAGCTTGTACACCGTCCTGTGCCTGCATTGCTGCTGTGTAGATAGGCTTCTTCTGCAGCAGAGCCTTCGCCAAGCTGTCCTGCTCCTCAAACAGGCGGAGGCTGTGCTGTGGACCTGACTGTAAAGCAGCTGCAGCTGAGGGCCTTGGCTGTGCACGTTTGGAACGTAGGCTTGGCGCCGTCGAATACAGAAAGTCTGCAGCCACAACTGCAACGACTCTGCAAGGATATGAGCAGGCAAGTCAGCCAGCATACCGCAGGTTTGTCACCTTGCAGCTTCAGCGGAGCAAGGTGAAGGTGTCTTCTGGTGCCAGGCAGTCCAAACGCGGGGTGTTCAGACGCGGCACTGTCCAGCGTGCTGCCTGGCTCTGTGCCTGAAGCTTTCTTGACGAAGGTCGGACGCACACTGGTATGCAGCACCTGTGTCAGTCCCACATCAAATGCAAGCGCTTCGCATGCTGAGCACAACGTGCTGAGCGCAGAGTTTGAATTCAGTCTGGCCTGCAGCGGCGGCAATGCGGCGGTGGTCGAGGCCAGATTAAACAGCGTTTCTTCACCACAATCTCATCTGCTTATTGCAATATATTCTGTACATAAACGTTGCACAGCTTTGCAAGTCAGGTTTATTGAGATTATCAGATAGCTCTATTTCCAACATTCGTGATTATCTATCAATGGGAACATTCGTGATTGTAATCACATGATTCATGACTCCGGAGGATCCTCGTAAGTCTTCATCTTGCAAACAATGTGTAAATCACTCTTCAACAATCACAAGCGAGCAAAAGTCCTTGGAATCATCTGTTTACTCAATGTATCTGGCTTAGACAGCAAGAAACCAAGCAAGTAGAAAAGCAGGTAAGAGCACAGGCCAAGAAAAAACACATGGATGCCTTGTTAGCTGGGGAGGAATGATTGAGCTGAAGGTTTGCTGATGTAAGCGCATAATTGGAAAGCAGCACAGGGAGCCAGAAAGCTGAATGGTTGCGCTCTTGACCCTGAAAGTGAATACATCAGCAAGTATTTGTCTCATTCTAGTGCCCTATCCAATGACTGTTGTCCACAGCATCATAATCCACATGAAGAATCAACCTGCAAACTCAATCAACCAATATGCACACAAGCCAAGTTCGAAATCAAGAAACCAGTGGTCATCTCTGGCCGCACATTTGGCTCATACCTTCTAATGCTATTTGCACAAACTACAGAAAAAGTTGCCTCACACAAGGCTAACCTCCTATGATCTCCATAAAACCAAAAGCCCAAAGAGCAAGAAAGATCCGCAACTCCACATCTGTCTCTTTCAATTATACAGTGCTGGCTCATCAGTTTGAGAAGCAAAAGCTTCTAGAAACGAAAAGACTACGCCTTGCGGCGTTAATTCAATGAGAAGCCGAGTATTATATCAGGCTGCCCAGTAGAACAAGCTTCTACAAGCGAAGGTGGCTGCCAAGCAATGCAGCCTGGTGCTTCTGGATGTATGCTGCATTCAGGGCATCTACATCCAAGGGCCCTAGTGGATCAAACAGCCCATTGGTCTTTGCACTGATTGCCTTGGTTGGCAAGGCAGCAGCAGCAGCAGCTGATACAGCAGCTGCTGCTGGCAGCATCTGTTGGTAACCCTGTGGAGACAAAGATGGAAACAGTCAGCTATCATCAATATAGCAGGCACGCAGTATGCCATGGCAATGAGTCTCAATGTTTGCATGAGGTAACGTGATGGCCGAAGGTCCACACAAAAGGCCAGAGAAAGGTCTGCTGTCAATGCCATGTTCAATACTGCAATAAATGAAACGCCGTAACTGTACTCTGCCTGTCACCCCTGTCGTGACAGTCACTGGACAGATGCTGCCAACTCACTGCACAGCAAAGCAGCCAAATGAAGTGGCCAGTCAACAGAAGGCTGCTGAGATTCATACTGACCAGTCATGCAGGCTGCGCTAACTGCGCAACCTGGTTTGCACAAATGCACATCAACACTGACTCAGTACAGCAGCAGCGGCGTGTGGTGACGTCAGCACTGATGGGGTGCAGCTGAAACAGAAGCTCAGCATACCTGGTAGGGATCTGCCTGTTGTATGGATGCATAGTAGGCGGCGTATGGGTCAACAGAAGGCGCAGCATAGCCATACTGAGCCAGCAGGTTTGTGTCATATCCAGCATAGCTGGCAGCAGTGGCAGCAGCAGGGGCAGTATACGCGCTATAGGCGTAGCTAGGGGTGTGAGTGGTGGCTGCTGCTGCTTGACTTCGACTGGAGTTGCTGCGGCCCCATGAGATTCGAATGGAGGAGCTTCCTAGCAGCTGCCCTTGCATGTGTGCCATGGCTGACTCAGCAGCTGTCCTTTGCACAAACTGGACGAAGCCACAGCCCTTGCCTGGCGGCACCTTGACGTACACAATGTCCCCGTAAGCAGCAAATACGCTGCGTAACTGGTCCTCAGTGACCCCGCCGCTGAGACCCCCGATGAAGAGGGTGGTGTTGGTGGGGTCGAAGTCTGAGGGGTGGGGGGGCTGCGCAACAGGGGCAGCTGTGACCTGACCGGGATTTTTCTTAGCTGTGGCCAGACTGACACGAATGGGCCTGTTGTTGATGTGGATGCCATTCATTTGACCCAATGCCATGTCACGCTCCTGCTCACTGCCAAACCGTACAAAGCCGTAGCCTTTGGACCTGTTGCTGACTGAGTCTGCAATCACCTGCACAGAACAAAGTCCTGTCATAGATACAGTCAAAGACTGCAGAGGCAGGGCTGGGCAACTGCCTTGGCAACCGTAGCCAGTGCAAATCCAGCCTTGGCAGTCATTACAAGTGCCAGTCCAGCCTTTCTGTGCAGCAAGCCATTGTGCAGAGAAGCAGACTCCAAATGGAGTGGCAGTGCTGTGCAGACCAAAACAAAGGCGTCGGACAGAGGCTGCCAGAGTATGGCATCACTGTTGTTTGAACGAAGTGTAGTGTCAAGCGAGCGATATGCTATGTTCCAGGTCGTGTCTGCAGCAGGAGGAGATGTTACCTTGGCGCTGCGCACTGATGGGTAGTACTGTCTGAAGTGCTCCTGAAGCATGTAGTCTGTCACCTCAGGTGCAAGATCCCCAACAAAGATGCTGTGGTCAACATGCACTGCAGCCCACGCACAGTCAGCTTCCTAAGTTGGAACACAACAACAAAGAAGAACGAGGCAACAAGATGTGGCTGCAGGCTTACTGTTATCAGTGCCTTCTTGGGTTTGCTTGCCCACTCCGAATGCTGCCCAGTTCAATCTGAAGATTTGGTCTGTGTTTGGAATTGGTGTGCCATTGAGCGTTTGCAACACATCCTCAGCTGCAGCATGGGTGGCAAACTCAACAAAGCCATAGCCCTCTGAGGCATTTGAAGCTTTGTTGCGTATGATCTTTACAGTCTGCAAGGCCCCTGTGGGGACAAACAGAGAGTACAGGAAGTTTTCGTCCATCCAATACGCCAAGTCCCCCATCCATAGCGTCCTGTGGAAGTCAGTGCAATGCGTCAGTTCAGCTCATTTGCTTTGTGCAGTCTTGCAGACGCCTTGCAGGATCACATAAACGTCGTACTTGGCGTTCTCATCGTTGGCCCGGGAGGGATCCTGGTTAGCGTCCAGCAGTGCTGCCATGCCAACACAACCGCTGGCAAATAGAGCCCGCTATGGGCAAGACGGCAGAAACCCAAAAAATTGCCGCCTTTGCCACACTGCGGCGACGACCACCTAACGTTCAATCGACACTTAGGGTGTGCATACAGCAAAGAGATTTTGTGTCATGCCAACGAGGTCTGTACCCGGACTTGAGGAACTCGCAATCATATGCAATTGATAGCATCAAAGGGCGAGCTACAGCTGGGCACGACTACGCTCACAACGGCAAAGGCAGCTCACTTGAGTGAAGAAGGCTGACCGTCAGAGCAGCTGTTTACTAGTAAGCAGAGCGCTTTACGCCGTACTTGCCGCCGCAAAATTGAGCAGTAATTGCAATTGCAGCCAGCAACATGGAAGTTCGTTCCTTATCCTTGTCGTGATTAATTCGTCGTTTGACGAGTTAGCGGGAATGCTCGCAGGTTTTTTGTGAGTGGTAAGAGTCATGCATGACCAATGACCGAGACTGCATTTGTCAGCAAAGTTGTTTAAAGCTCGGTAACCTGCTCGATTAATCAATATTGTCAAGTACAAGGGCCAGTGGGGTGACAGTACTATCGTTGATGATTTTCACTCAGTCCTGTTTCCATCCTTGAATAATCTGATTATTGCGCAGTATCTAACTTGCTGAGGGGCCTGCGGGAAGCGGTCATGCCCCAAACACACGATAAGATAAGTAAGCGCATGATAGCCATGCCGAAAATTCACGTCATTTTGTCCTCTACACCTGGTCGTGTGATTCAATCTTTCCTGGACGCTCAAGGGTAACTACACAAGGCATGCACTGAAGTGGACGGGATTCGGATACCGGTATGCTAGGGGCAGCGTTCATACGAATGCTCAATTTGGCGCTCGTCCACTGTCAAATGACAAGAGCGCAAATACAAACTCCAAACGATTAGTAATATATGACCAGTAAAGTGCCCCGGCGTTATTTCTCATCGGTTCTCGGGCTAGTATCCCCACCCTTGCCGAGGCCAACTTCGCATGAGGAATCTGAGAACCGATGAGAAATAACGCTGGACAGTAAAGTGACCAGTAAGTTGCCATCCTGGATCTCCATCAATGCATGATCAGTCATGACTCAAACGGCAGGAAACTCCAAGCGCCAGAAAAGTTCGATGCATGCATTTGCTCAGCGAGTCGGGTCGACTACCGGCCCAGCAGAACGATGCAGATGCACGCTGCGTCTGTGGCAGGAATTTGCAGAGTGACTGATCAAAAAGCATGTTGGCATCTATGCAGCAGCGAAAAAGCGCTTCAGTTGCCAAGGGCAATGAAGCGGCAGTGCCTGAAGTGCCTCCAGCTCTTCCTGACTCACGAGCAGGCTTCTGGCTGGACGCACACTATGATCCAGTTGCAAATTTGAAAGCCTTTTCTACTTGCTTGCACACCTGTGATCTGTATGGGGATGGAGACTGGAGACTGGCAGTTGCTGGTCTTGACAAGAAGCTCAAGGCAAGCATCTATGCTCGGCTTGCATCCGCATAATACCTTGCAAGCATTAGGGTCAGCAGAGTTACACTCAGTGCAATCTGCAGGTTTGGAAGGGGACACAGATGGCATCTGAGCATTCCCTGGTGGACATTCCAAGTGCAGCCACCAGCTTCTATGCTGATGATCAGACTCCCAGAATCCCAGCCCTTGCTGTAGCAGTGGGACCAAACGTTTTCATCTATCGCAACCTGCGGCCATACTTCAAGTTCACGCTGTCCCCTGAGACAGTCAGCGAAGTGGAAAAGTCAGTCTGGTATGCAACTCCCCGCCTGCTGCTGCTGCAAATCATGTGGTGCCTGTGCCCCTCATCATGCCTTTTGTTGTCAGTATGACATACTCTTCTGGATGCTACAGGCGGCAACTGTATGCTGGCTCTCTGAGCTTAGCACAAGCGCGCCAGGCTCTGCACAAGCTAAGCACTGGCACCACTCCTGTCACATCATGCACAACAGAGTTACAGGATCTGGGTGAGGCTGGTCAAGAAGCAGACCTGGATATGCTGTCCAAGCAATTCAAGGGGGAGCCACCTGTGCAACAGACTGTCATCACATGCATGACAACTGTCAAGAAAGCGTATGATGAGGTGAGTCACTGTTTGTGCTCTTAAGCATCATTCAAGAGAGATTTGAGTTGTTTTCTGGCATCAAGTGCACCTCGTGATGATGCACATAAGTTACGGACGTGCCTTACAAATTACTGTCTGTGTCTATGCGGGTGTGGTAATACCTGCTCAGGCCTTACTGGAAAGCACTTCATGATAAAGAAGTTTTAGTGACCAGAAGCAACGCTCTTTGTGGCCGACATTGTCATGAGCGAATATTGTATTCTGCATGTCACAGCATGCCTTGCATCCAGACACATCACTTGCATGCACCTTTGTCACAGCTCATCCGCTTTTTGTGAGCTGCTGCACTGACAGTATGCCTGCAAGGCAGGATGCCAAGAAAGCCTCACAAGCAAGCAACTCTGTCCCATGGTGGCAAATACTACATATGTCATGCAAATTCACACACCTGCTCCACCCTCAGACCCTCACCAAACAGATAACTTTTAGCACGCATCACGTCGTACAATATCATGGGACCAGATATTGCAATCCTCATAAACTGGCAAGATTGGAATCTGGGAAACACTTTGGGATGCATGAGAAGGAGATCGTGGCATGACCTGCTGTGCAGGAAGATGCAGTCAGCTGTCTGGTGCTGGGAACAGAAACATTGTTCTTTGTGGCTGACACTGTCATGAGCAAACACATTGTATTCTGCATGGGATGCATGAGAATGTGACAGTGGCATGACCTGGTGTGCAGGAGGATGCAGTCAGCTGTCTGGTGTTGGGAACAGAGAGTGGGCAAGTCATGGTGCTGAGCCCAACAGCCAATGTGGCAACTCATCATTGGCAGCTCAGGCAACATGTGCCGGCCTTCCTCTGTGCCTCAGGTCACTCACCCTCTCACCCCTTCACCTGTTACCCCTTCACCTGTCACCCCCTTTGCCCTTGATCAGTCACCCTTTCACCCTTCACTTGTCACCCCCTTACCCTGCATCAGTCACCCCCTCACCCTGCATCAGTCACCCCCTCACCATTTATCCTTGTTCAGTCACCGCTTCATGTTTCATCCTTGATCAGTCGCTCCTGCACCTATTACCCCTTTACCCTTGACTTGTCACCCCTTGACCCGTGATCAGTCACCACCTCACCCTTCAGCCTCGAACTGTTACCACTCTACCCTTGATCAATCACCCCTTCACTTTTGACTTATCTCCCCTTACCCTTGAGAAGTTGCCCCTTCAGTCTTCATCCTCAACCTGTCACCCCTGCAGCCTTGACCAGTCACCCTTCATTAGTCACCTCTCCACTGTTTGCCAGTCACCCCTTCACCCTTTACCCTTCACAAACCCCCCAAACCCCTTTCATTGCATGAATACCGCCGCCTCAATGTCAATACATGAGCTTCTGTACAATAGTCCGATCATTGCTTTTCACTGATCTTCAAAAAGGTCAGAACAGCACCAGTGCTGCTCTCCCAAACTTGAGCAGTGTATTGTTTCTAAGTGCAGTGATGCATGCATGCCCAGCAATATCCTGATGATGCCAAGGCTGCATGCACATTTTGGCCGACCAGTTGCTTGCTTTGCACAGTGTCATGCAACTGTCAGTACCTTGACAGACCCAAAAGCCAAATACAAGGCAAAACAATCACGATGCACGCATGCTGATTGATGTCAAAAGCACTCCCCCTTGGGTCAAGCACAGAATGACAGATGCTATCCTGAAATTACAGATGTGTCGCAGGCTTGTTGGATGTGGAGCACGAGGAAGCAATTGCTATCCTAAAGTTACACATGTGTTGCAGGCTTGTTGGCTGTTGAGCACAGAGTAGCAATAGCCATCCTGACACTGAAGTTGTGTGACAGGCCTGTTGGATGTTGAGCACAGGGTAGCGATTGCCATCCCAACATTGGTAGCAGAGTAGCAACTGCAATCTTAAAGTGAAACTTGTGTCACAGGCTTGTTGGATGTTGAGCACAGAGTGGCAATAGCCACCCGGCATGGCAAAGTGGTGCTGATGAAGAATGGAGCAGTCACTTCCACCATCCACCTGGAGGTAAGCTCTCTCGTCCCCAAGACAATAAAACATCGATGAAAAGCCAAAAGAAAGCAAAAGAAAATGAATAGAGCAGAAAAGGCTCTGTAGACCTCACCTTTGCCTGGCTCACCAGTTGCATCATGCCATGCTGTTGACACTCTTGCTGCACAGTGCTGTGAAAATGAGGTCAGGCATGCTACTGCACATACGAAGAAGACAAAAGCAGATTGCATGCTTTTCAGCAAACACAACGGGAGCCTCCTGAGACAATAGCTCAGCTGGGCCTGAAGCTTTATAGCAGACATCAAACAGTATTGCCTTGAAATGCCCACTTTCAGGGCAGCTGTGCGCAGTCTCTGCATCACAGCCCTTTTGTACAATGCAGCATTGCTTTAGACTTGTCTTTTCCAAGGCAGCTTTGCACAATCTCTACATCACACCAGCTCTGACTCAGCATTGCCCTGGGTAGTTCACTTTTGAGGCAGCTTTGTGCATGGTCTACATCACAGCCGTTCTGTACCATGCACCATGCGGCATTGCTTTGGAGCTAGCACTCTCAAGGCAGCTTTTTGCAATCTCTTCATCACATTGGGCTTGCCCGGCATTCAAACGCCATTGCATAGCTACAACTGGTGCCCACCAGATGTACAGCTGTGAGGACCATGTGCATACATCTGAAGGGTTGAAAAATCAATAAATGTTCTTTATAAAAAAACCCAAAAGCTGATGATAGAGTCCAGTTGAGTGATGGAAATTTTCATTTTGCATGACATGTATGTTGTAGGTTTAGACATTGATACACCTGCTGTTTGGCAACAACACAGGGTCCCTGACTGGCTACACCACCAGCACAGTACAGTGCTTCAGTCTGAGACAAACATCTCATAGTGCGTTTGCATCTGTGCTTTGCTTCTGATCTGCCTGATCCTGGTTCATGCAGACGATGCATTGGGGGACGGCACGCAGCAATACAAAGTTGCTGATTGGCTGTACCAGCAGTGTAGTGCTTCCCTGCAAAGCACCATGTATGCATGTAGCTCTGTTCCTTTCCCCTGAGACCTTTCTAGTGCCGGGTTTCTGCACCTTTTTGCACATTTTTTCCATGTTTTTTGCACCTGTTTGCATGTTTTTTGCACCTGTTTGCATGTTTTTTGCACCTTTTTGCACATTGTTTGCATGCTTTTGCAGGCATTGCCTTTGGGGATTGCACGCAGCCACAAAGGCTTCTTGGTGGGCTGCACCAACAGCACAGTGCAGTGCTTCAACCTGAAGGGCAAGCGCACCTTCTGTGTTAACCTACCCTCTCCCATACTTGCAATGCACGGCCTGGAGACCGCGCAGCAGAAGATTGCCAAGTGCCTTGTTGTCAGCCTGACAAATGGTATGCCTGTGCGAAGCTTTGGTCATGCTTTCCTCAAAACCTGAAGCGCAACTGAGACCAGAATTGGTTTTGTCATGGAGACAAACAAGAATTGTAGGGCTCACTGGCCCTCACTCACCCTCCTCACACCCCTTTCCCCCTCACAACCCTTTGCCTTCACAGCCCTTTCCCTTCACAACCCCCCCACCCCCTCACACACCGCTTCCCCATCACCCCTCTTCCCCCTCTCCTCCTCCCCCCCCCCGTCACACAGCCCTCAGGGTATGTCTGTGAGAGGATGCGCCGCTCTGCAGGGGATCTGCGGGTGTACAATGAGCAGCACCTGGTGTCTGTGACTAAGCTCAATTCTCCGGTGAATGCCATGACCTTTGGCAAGTTTGGGCGGGAAGAGAACACACTCATCAGCATCACACGCACAGGTCAGCACATGACGGTCTTTCTGTTATGGCTCTGTTATGGCTCTGCCTGTAAGACTGCTAGCCTTTGGCACTGGCTGTATGGGCTACTCTGGAAAGGGTATGGTGATTGGGGTAGGTGCTGCAAGTCTGGATGTATATGTATATATCTGTGCTGTACCGTGCTGTGCCATGTTGTGATGTGCTGTGCTGTGCTGTCCTGTGCTGTCCTGTGCTGTGCTGATATCTGTCAAGTATACCAAGGCGTGGGCAAGATGTGACTCATCATGGTGCTATGCCCCCAATAATACTTACCTTGTGTTCTTGCAACAGCATGCTGACGCAACACATGTCTGGTGTGCCTGACTGCTGGTCACTTGTGTGCTTGATGTCAGATGACTCCTGCCTGTCTGGGTCTGTATGTCTGTCTTGCTGTCCGTCTGTATGTCTGTCTGTATGTGTGTATGTCTGTACATCTGTCCGGCAGATTTAGTAGCCTTGGGTTGCAGGTGGTCTGGATGTGAAGATCCTGCCTCGCACAGCCAAGTTGGATGGCGGCAGCAGCGTCACGGTACCCCCCCCTGAGCAGGACATACCCCTGGACATCCCCAAGAGGACTGCAGTCTACATTCAACAGGTGACTGCTGACACAACCTCGTGATGTCTTGCAGTTGACATTGAGCAGGTCCCTGCAGCCTCCGCATATGCTGCATCTTGTATTCAGCAGGTAGCTGCATGCTGCTGAATCAGACTCCAACCGTGTTGCAGAAGCAGTCAACATGCTGACAAATGCTGCCTTCTGACCAGACTTAGACTGCATCATTCTCAGATCAAGTGCACCATTCTCAATTTGCTGTTGCCTTGGATGTAGACAGAGCGTGAGAAGGCAATTCTTCCTCCCAACCAGACATGAAGCGCATCATTCTCATGATTAGGTGACTGTTTGCTGTTGCACCGAATGCAAACAGAGCGTGACAGTGCTTCATTCTTGACGCTGACTGGTGTTGCCTTGGATGTGGCCAGAGCGTGAGAAGGCCAAAGCTGCCTTCAGACCAGACATGAAGTGCATCACTGTCATGAGTGATTGCCAGAGCGTGACAATGCAAATGCTGCCCAGTTACCATGAAGTGCATCGTTCTTGTGACTTGTGACATTGCCTGGTGTTGCATTGGTTGCAGACAGAGCGTGAGAAGCGCAATGCTGTGGACATGCACACCACCTTCCAGCAGGAGCTTGCCAAGCTGCGCCTCGCCACTGCCAAAGCTTACATGAAGGTCATGACTGACGGACAGGTCAGCCTGCAGCACTATATCTGCTTCTGCTGAGACGTAAGACAGAAAGAAAGAAGGAGCTTTTGATCACTTGAACAAAATAGACTAGATCACAACAAAAGAGAAGACTGCACCTTTTGGCATTGATGGAAGCATAAGCTGGGGTTGAGGTATAGTGGGCTCAAGCTTACCTTGTGTTTTTCCTCCAACATGCCAAAACAGGACAGGGTCATCTGAGTCAGCATCCATGTGCTGTGCGGCATGAGCACATGCAGGAACAACTGCTAATCCCGATTCAGAAGCAGAATCTGTGACTAATCCTCAATGTATGCCATGCGCAACACCATCCTGTGCATGGATGCAGCGATAGTGAATGTGTCGGTGCAATTGCTGTGTATAGTCCAATTTGGCAGATGCTGGATATGCTGAGAGACAGCAGGAGATGCCACCAACAACAACCATGACCCTTCTTATGACGACAGCGATAGTCACAGTTGTAACAACATCAACTATCATGATGACATTCACAGTAAGAAAACTGAGGTTATTGGTAATCTGATGACAAAGTCCTGTTGGTTTCTGGGAATGAAAGTTTCTTCTTCTTTCACATCTGGTGCTTGCTCTAAGCAAACACGACTGGGCTGCCATTGCCCCAGTCTCCATTTCAGCCTCTCCGCATGTGGCTGCCATGCTGGTTTCTCATACTGCCTCTCAGCACGTCCCTCTGTCTCACCTGTCTCCTGATCTGCTTTACCTGTGCTTTCCTTCTGGGCGCTTGCCCTGTCCCTTGCTCGCACCTCCCTGCCCCTCCTTCCAAATCCTTCTCCTTTCAACTTCCTTTCAAGTTTGCTCATCTTCCCTGTCCTTCCCTTCAAGTGCCTTCCATCTGCGCCTTGCAGTAGTGTGACTGTTTCCTGTTGGCCCTTCCCTTCAAGTGCCTTCCATCTGCTTGCAGCAGTGTGTGACTGCACATCTGACCTGTTACAGGGTGCTACATCCACCTCTACGGCTTCATCAGCGTCCTTGAGTCTGAATGCCACAGTGAGTGGCCTGGGCCCAGCCTTCAAGCTGACACTGGAGCTGTGCAACAATGGCAGCCAGCCTATCTTGGGTGCTGCCTTGGTGAGTCCCTGCATCATGCATGCCAGTCAAACCATGCATCCATGTGGTTCTGACAGTCATGATAACATCTTGTACAGCCAGGTACATGCGGGACAAGTCTTGTCCCTCCAAAGCAGTCTGTCTTGCGCATCTTCACAAGGTCTACCGATCCCGTGTGGTTTGCACAACAGCATGTGTGGCATCTGTGAGAAAGACGCCTTGCAGCCAGGCAAATGGTGGCTTGACTGATAGCTGCTTGGTGACAGAAACACCATAACTGTGTTGATGCCATTGTTGAAGCTTGCAGTTATTTCGCTAGCATATGCTGTGACAACATGTTGTGGTGGATCTGTTGCATGCCTGCTACATCAGAATGCTGCTTTGCATCTCATGCCTGCCTGCCTGCCATGTTGAAGTGCCATTCCAAACATGATTGCTATCACATCATGAGCAAGTGTTGTGCCTCATGCATGTTTAGAGACATGCTTGCCTCAAAGTTGCTACCCAGCATGTATGGGCATCAGCTGCACCTGCCCTCCAACACAAGTTAACACAGCTGTACATGCCAACTTTGTCTGTAGTGCTGTGGGACGTTTCAGCAGCCACACACCCTATTGGCTTCACACACACACGCCCTTCACCAGCAAACTCTCCGCTCCCTTTACACCAGCTTCGCACAGGGTACAAGCACAGCGTGGATATGCATGTGCAGTTGTGTGGGATACACAAAGCAGCATCTTGTTGCAGGTTCTGCTGTACAACAAGCAGATGTACAGTGTGAATGCTTGTGAGGATTTGCGTGAGTCACACAATGCAGAAACTTCATGCAGGTTCTGATGTACAACAAACAGATGTACAGTGCGCAGCACGATCAGAGGCAGCTGCCGGCGCTGCTGCCAGCTCTGCAGTATCAATTTGACATCCGAATACGCTGCTTGGACCCGGAGGCTGGGGTAGATGTGGTCAAGATTCTAATGCACAGCAGCAAAAGTGCTGTTCCTCTGCTGTCAGCTCTAGTGAAGATGCCGTTGTCTGAATTTGAAGAAGAGTGAACGTGTTTTGACATTCATTTGTTTTAGGACTGCTGCTGCAGTAGCTTTAGGGGTGAAAGAGATTTCAGCTATGCTTCAACAACTGAGCGTTGCATGTTGTTCTTTCGTCTGATCAGCTAGAAGCATTTTTCAATCATTTCTGTAGCCTGTCATGACAGCACACAGGGTGTGTTACGAATGAAATGTCTGTAGGACGCAGGCTTCTGTTTAGCTGAGTAGAGCAATATTGGCATGCCATAACACTGTGAGGTGGTCATGCCCTGCCTCCAGATGCAATGTGCAACATTAATGGCAAGCATGCAAAACCGCAGCACGGCACATTAACATTGAACAAGGCAAAAAAAATCGAAGGTTGAAGCAATAGAACGCGTCGTGTAAAGTACTGCGGCAGGTAATGAAAAGGAATTGATGGCCATAATTTATGATATCACCACCTGCTGCTGAGGATGCAACTATTGCGTCAGGTATACTTGGCACGTAAACGGTACACCTAGCAATCAACCGCTGCAGGAGCCTTGCTAAGCTTAGCAACAAGTTGCTGTACAGCAAATGCGATAAAATTCCTGGCTTGTACTGCATGGTCTAAGTTACAGAACTTAGATTTCAGCCACCACTTTTTAGGTCCTGCAGCAGCTTTTGGGTCTGCAAACAAGTGATGTCCCCTGTTGCACATGCTTGTTTCAAACGGCCATTCGTTGAGCAAGGCAGCATTGAGAGCTTAGGGTTTAGGGTTTCACTAATGACTTAATGCACAACAGCTCCCTCAGAGCTGGGTCTGGTTGTCAATGACTTCTACACCCTGTGGCCGTCTTGTGCCATCCTTATGCTTCTGCTTCTGTTCTTATGAGCCATCGTCTGAACACCTTATACCCTAACAATACAGCTAGCAATTCCATAGCCATGTTTATCATGGATGTGACCCGAATCTTCGAGCCTGCAAGGAACCACATGCTGAAACCTGTCTGTCCTCTGATGTAGCTCAACAAAGTGCGTTCAAAAACCAATTAGTTACATGATCCAATACTGGGCATAAAACTGGTTATGAAATGGACGATAAATGATGCTGCATCATGGGTCACAAGCATGAATCAAAAGCTTGTTCACAGCAATGTAACAGCATGATCACGGTATGGTAAAGCTATCATGTTGTATCACACACGTTGTATCACGGCAATGTTGTTACATCATGTTGTGTCATCACGCTGTATCACTGCCATGGGCTTACCAGGAACTTCCCTCCATTCTACATCTACCTCTCTGACAGGTATGTGCAATTCCTGCGCCAGGTAGATCAGCTCCACATCAAAGCACCAGCGTTTTATTCGCTGGTTTTTGTACAGGGACCGGGCAGCTCTCCTTGTGAAGAGCTGCATCATCACAACAAACAGTGTCACACTGACTTGGCTGTGTCATTAACATTTGGTTGTTCACCATCCTTCTATACTGACACGGCTGTCTTTGATACAAGTTGTTTTCCTTTACAGCTTCTAAATCTGATCCATGCCATGACCACTGAGGGGCTGCAGCACATCTCAAGCTCCATTTGCACATTGAAGAAACAGGGACCAAGGGAGTGCAACAGGGACTAGGTAATTGCAATGGGAACCAGGGAGTTGCAATTTAGACCAGGAAACTGCATCAGTGACCAGAGAACTGCAACAGGGATGATGTAACAGGGACCAGACCAGGGGATTGCTATAGACTTTCAAACCAAGAATTGCATAGCTCCAGAGTGCCAGTACTTCCATCTCAAAGATGCAGCATAGAGACACTATAACATGGTCAATCTGAGTGAACATCAGGTGGAACACTGTAGCCGTCTCAAAGACACGCTGTCTCCATGCAATGTGGATGCCATAAGTAGATATCGCGTGATATAAGCTTAAAATTCTCAAGTCTGCAGTGATGCAATGTGGATAATGTAAATATGAGCTTGACAAGCTGAGGTCTACAGTGATGCAATGTCAAAATTGTACCTTAAAGCCACACTGGGTGTCTTTGACTTTATCTCCAATGACCATCATGACAAGCAAATGGAAGCCCCGCATCAGTAAGTTCCTGCATATCAAAACATCACGGTTTGCAAGCTGTTGCCAAATCAACAGCCAAAGCAAAAGATTCACAATCATATTGCTTGGAGCAGATCAATGAATACCGCCAATTGTGCTGCATGTAGGATGCACAGTGTGCAGTGCACTATGACCTGGGATTGGTATAGCACTGGTGTGTTCAAGCCTAGTTCATGTTTCAAGAAGTCTTCTGACATATGCAGCTGTTGCCTGAAGTCCACTTGTGACCTTGCAAACATGTTTGTGGGTGATGCTGGTGCCAATGAAGCAGATGCATCCACATTCCAGTTGTCCATGTTATCGTTTGCTTTCCACGCTATCGCTTGGTTTCTGCAACATCCGTACATGTGAGATACAGTCACACACAAGCTGTCAACAGAAGAACATGAGATATACAGTTGTAGACAAGATGGCAGTAGTGTGAAGCAGTCCTGGGCAGCCCGGTATAGTACTTCGCTTCTCATTAAATTGACGCCGAAAGGCATAGCCTTTTTTTTTCCTAGTGTGAAACAGTGTACCTGTGCCAGGCTCGTTTGTTGACTGCTGCTTGCTGCATGTGGGCTCTGGACCCAATCACCATGCCCAGCTCACTCTGCTGCTGAATGGCTCGAGTGGATTGTGCTTCACCTGTGAACACACTCAAGATGCTGTCATAGAAAGAACATATATACCTGTATATCATACACAAATATCATATATGTGAGATATGTTTGTGTGATAGAGGATCAGGTAACAGTGTTTAGAACCTTTAATGCACTATGTTTAGAACCTTTAATGCACTATGTTGAATGATGATCATGGTCCATATTGGCAAATCAGTATTATATATAAATGTGTGTGTGTGTGCTGTATGTAGCATGTAGCATGTATATATATATGTATAGCATGATAGGTATGCACAATCCTGAGTAGCTGCCTGTATGAGCTCCTATTGTAAATTTGACGTCTAGTCTTTTTCATTGCGGTTCATCGTAAAGGAGGCGCTTCTGCTGGTTGTCAAATGGTGCATTCTTGTTCAGTGACTGTCAAAACTGTGGGATTGGTAGACCTTGTAGAGATGCACAAGACAGACTGCTTTGGAGAGACAAGACTTATCCAGCACGTACCTAGCTCATCACGACCTGGAAAGCAAATTTATTATCATTATTGTTGTTGTTGTCTAGGAAGGCACAACAGATAGCTGGAAGCTGTACAAGCTATACAGGCAGAGGTTAACCTTTTAGCTCTTAAACAAGGTAATTGACGGATGACCGTCATAACTCATAGGCTCATGGGCTTTTCCCCTTTTTGATGAAGTGAACTTGCACATAAACATTACTTGCACATTTGTTGTTATTATTATTGACTGCACATTAACACGCACTATTATTATTGAACATGCATCTACATGTGAGGCTCAACTGAAGTGCTGTGGTTGGCTAACCTGGGTCTGTGAGGCTTTTCATTACTGCCTCAAGCTTGGCTAGGTCTGAGATCCTGGTAGCGCCATCAGCATCTGCCATCAACAGCTGTCGCCCTCGCGCTATCATCATGCCTGCCTTCACTGCACCGCCCTATACTGACACACATACACCGTAACAGTAACAGTCACCGCAATAGATACCGTCACGCTCCACCAGAACTACTGTAAATCAGCTGTAAGTACTTTATGATCATGCCTGCTTTCACTGCACAGCCCTGCACTGACACACAGACACTGTGCCACACGCAGTAGCAATGCACCAGAAGTACTGTGTCAGATGCTTTGGCTGCAGGCTATGTGTGCAGCTTGCATGCTGGTGTTGAGAAAGATGTAATATGCCTCCCATAGGAGTTGTGTTTGGCACAGCATGGCACAGCATGGCACAGCACGGCACAGCACGGCACGGCACGGCACGGCACGGCACGGCACGGCACGGCACGGCACGGCACGGCACGGCACGGCACGGCACGGCACGGCACGGCACGGCACGGCACGGCACGGCACGGC
>JAABUK010002201.1_pt1 | contig 35472 bp, 8 predicted proteins | sample 5559141 | NCBI WGS metagenome assembly JAABUK01 (sample SAMN10711869, study PRJNA513367) | rock metagenome | isolation source: Antarctica rocks | place: Antarctica: Victoria Land, Pudding Butte nord | collected 2016-01-03
ATTTAATTAACTTATTAATAAAATTTATTCTTTCGCTAACTTTACATGAATATGATTTAGAATATCGGAAAAGATTATAAACTCTATATTAAATATCTGCTATATAACTTATTTTATTATTAGTATTAAGAGAATCTTATCAGCTATTATCTTTATAATAATAGTTGTAAGCTTTATTAACTTTCTCGCTTCTCTCTCCAATATATTGCGTGAAGACGTGCTCATTATTATAAGTAGTAGATAAGATCTTATTATAGAAGAGAAAGAATTTAAGAAGTTGAAGAATTATCTAAATAAGAGTTAATTAATGCTTTAATTAAGAAGTTAATTAATTGATTATTAAATTAATAGTTAAGTAATAAATAATATACTAAATTAATAAATAGAGTAGATTAAAATTAATATCTTATATAAAGAAGATAATAAGATAGTTATAAAAGAGATGAAGAATATAAATAAAGAGATATCTCTTTATTATCATCTATTCTCAGTATTACGGAATCTTCCGGAACAGAAAGATTAGTCGGATCACATAACTTGAGACTTAACATTAAGCCAGTGCTCACTCAGACTCACGAGTGAGCAGTTATAAGTAACCAGCCAGTGCTCATTCAGGCTCACGAGTGAGCAGTTATAAGCAATCAGTTAGTGCTCACTCAGACTCACGAGTGAGCAGTTATAAGCAATTATTTCTCTTAAGTATATAAATAACGCTACGTCTTATAGTTCTATAATTCTGTTCTTCTTTCGTAATTAACTTATATTATTAACTACACTCTATCTTTAACTCTTTTATATAAGAACAGTAATTTCTATTCACAATTCTTTAATATCTGAATCTTGTTATAATTAGACTTAATAGTTTCTAATACTTTAACTATCTATTATCAGATATTAGTCACTCTATTATAATAGATCTTATTAACGCGAATATATTATACTCTAAACGTGAACAATCTTAGAGAGATATTACTAATATAGATTATACCTCTCTTAAGATTAACATCTTTAACACGTTTTATAAAGATAAAAAAAAGCTTAGAACTTTCTTAATTTAAGTTGATATATATATTCAGTTTAATACTTAGAAGCTGAAAATTGTTAAAGCTAAAATGATGTTTGCAGTTACTTATTTTAGAAATAAAGTCTTCGATTAGTTTGAATCTCATCTAACGAATTACTTAAAGAAGTTTGTGAAGAATAAAAAGATCGAAATTAAAAGAATCTTCTTTAATTACGCTTACTTTAAGAAGTATATTTAATAAATATATAAAGAAGTAAACGAAGAACGAACAGCTGAATAAGAGATTTAGAAACTTTAATAGATAGACTTAGTAATAAAGTATATATTCAAGTTTCAGCAGATCACGTTATAAATTGAGTGAGATGATGCGATACTTATAATAAAATATTATCTAAAATTGAAAGATTCGATTAAGAACGAGCTGGCTTAAATCGAAAGATTAGATAAATTAAAGAGTTTAGTTAGCATATTTATTAAGATAGATAATCGTCTATATAAAAGATAGATGAAAAAAGAATAAGAATGATCTTAAATATTCACCCCCGAAAAGTATTGTAAGAGAGAATATTAATCTAAATAAGTTCGATATCTTCAAGAAATGAATTTAGATATTATAAATCAAAGAAAGTTTGAAAAGAGATTTAATTAAGGCAAACTCTCTTCGATTTAGTAAGAGAAGCGGATGAAAAAGAACTTATATCTCTATTATGAGAAATTTAGATATTGAGTTAATAATTATTCTAATAAATAATAGTTACACGCGACTTTAAAAGAACCGGCGGAATAGAAAACAGATAAATTAGATAACACATGAAATATCAGCTGCGCTAATATTGAGATATTATTGTCGGAAATAGTCATTAAATCACTTAAATAGATTTATGATTAAAAACTTACAGAATTATCTCACGCCTGCTTATCTTAGACTGTTTATTATAACGATTAATGCGTTATTTATAGATTAGATAAGAACGGCTTCGAATGATATTCTAAGAAATTTAAATAGAAGAAGACGAAATAATTATTAAGCATTATCTTTAAGATATTTTAGAAGCGAGTGTTAAGCAATCTTAAATATAATAAGAATTATATGGAAATGATTATTAAGTTTTGAGAGTTAGCGCCGTGTATAGATATAGATTGCGAGTTGGAATTTTAACATTAGTATAAAGTGTATACACCCGAGAAAACACTTTAAAGAATTAAGTTGAAACTATGATTATAAATATACCGCATAGAGAACTGTTCGAATTAAAGTTTAAAGATGAATATATTAGATTATATCATTAATATGTGCATAAGTCAATCTAATAACGAAGAATAATTAAGGTTTATTACCTTTTATTCTAAAAAGATGATTTCAGCGAAACTTAATTATAAGATTCATAATAAGAAACTCTTAATTATAATTATCGCGTTAAATAAATAGCGAGTATATTTAAAGGGATTTAAGTATTCTATGAAAGTTTATATAGATTACAAAAATCTATTATACTTCATTATTATTAAAATGTTAAATAGATATTAGATATAATGATCTGAGCTATTATTAATATATAACTTTAAGATATTTTATTGAAAAGGAAATGATAATATTAAAGCCGATACTTTGAGCTGTCGAGCAGATCACGCTCGAAATATTAAACCCGCTTTATAATCAATTTTACGTAAGAACTCAGACAAGATTATAATATATAATTATACTGTGATTGCTTCGACATTTCAGATCTTTAATTAAGATTAGAAACGCCGAATTATTAGGTTATATCTAAATAATTGTTTATCTTGAGAGATTTAAAAGAATCCCAAAAAATATTCAGTCTTTTAATAATAAAATAGCGAGCTGATCTTATATAAAGAACTGATATACATTATGAATTAAGTAAAAGAAATAATTCTTCGATAATATCATAAGAAGATCTCTTATAAGTATTAAAAGATAGAAAAAACTTTAAAATATATTTTCAGATTCTACTATTTTTCTAAGATAAACAAAGCAGTTCGGTAGTGAATTATTAATTATAATATCTATTAGAAAATAAAGTACTCCCGATATAAATTATACGGGAAGATACAGTTATTAAAGATATTAGAAGAAGCTTAGAAATTCATAATATTAGACTTCATTATTAAGTTATTCTTATTCAAAGATTTAATAATAAATGTTAGTTATAATAGCATTTTGGTTATTATTAACAAACTAATAAAATACGCGTACTTTATCAACTATTTAAAAGTATTTAATGCGGAGGATCTGGTCTACACATTTTTGCGAATAATATTCGTTAATCATGACATATCAGTGGAAATCCTCTCCGATCAAGATAAACTGTTTACTTTTAAATTTTAGAAATTGTTAATAAATTAGCTTAGAATTAAGTATAAGTTATTAATCATCTATTATTCGCAGATAAATAAACAAACTAAAAGAATTAATTAAATATTAAAACAATATTTACAATATTATATAAATTATCATCAGAATAATTAAATAATACTTCTATTATTGGCGCAGTTCGCGTATAATAGTGCACTAATAGTAATTAAAGTGTTATCATTCTACGCAAATTACGAATATAAATCCGTTCCGTATAAATAATTAAGAGAAATGAAACAACTTACACAAAAATTAGTTATTAACGTATAACTGTTAATCAGTTTATATTAAGAATTGATAAAAGATCTTAAGTTTATTAGTTAAAGATTCAGAATCTATTATAATTCTAAGAGAATTAACGAATTAAATCTTAAAGAGAAGAATTTAGTATATCTATTTTATCAAAATATCAAAATCAAAAGATTCAGTATAAAATTAAATTATACAAAACTCGACTTCTACTTAATTTAGAAAGTCTTAAATAAGTCAATCTATAAACTTAAACTTTTAGATATTATAAGAATTTATCTAATATTCAATATTTCCTTTTTAGAATCTGTATTAAAGAACGTTAAACAGACTTTAATCTATTTAGATAATTAGAATTAGAAGTATGAAATAAAACAAGTGCTGAATAATCAAAAGATTAAAAACAAAACTCACTATCTAATAAAATAATCAGAATATAATATATCAGAAAATATATAGAAATCGGAAATAAATCTTAATCCCGCGACTCTTAAGAATTATCACCGCCGGAACTTTCGGCGAGAAGAGAATCAAAGAAAGTAGTTAGCTGCGCCTCGTTAAAAGTGACGCTTAATTCTGCATTAGCTGACAACTCTCTCTCTCTCGAATATCTCTCTTTTTAGTTAAGCTCGTCTAAAGACTTGATTTTCTAAGATATTATAATCTCTCGCGTTTTTTTCAGAGATTTAATTCATCTCTAAAAACTTATAATCTTAGCAATCTTCTTTAGAGATCTTTTGTGAGAAGCGCGAAGAGTTAACTGTAATTTCTTCTTCTCTCAACTTAGCTTATTAAAGTTGTTGTTAGAAAAGTTTCCGTTATAATAATGACCGCGATAAATATATTTAAAGTATTTAGAGAATTGCGTAGAGAAGATATATAGAATATCTATAAAAGTATAATTAAAGCAGAATATTTTAGTAGGAGAACTTAGCTTTAGCACTCTTTTTATTAAAGTCTGATGACGATAAAAAGAAGACTTACTTACTCGATAAATAAATATAGTGAGAAGAAAGAATAATGAAGAACTTCTCTTATAAAAGCTTTTAACTCTAACTCTTAATCTTCAAGATAAAGACTGATTAAAAGAGAGATAATGTTATAGAACCTTCCGGAATAGAAAGATTAGCCGGGTTACATGACTTGAGACTTAATATTAAGTCAGTGCTCATTCAGACTTATAAGTAAGCAGTCGTGAGCAATCAGTCAGTGCTCATTCAGACTCACGAGTGAGTAGTCGTGAGTAATTAGTCAGTGCTCACTCAGGCTCACGAGTGAGCAGTCGTGAGTAATTATTTCTCTTGAGTATATAAATAACACTATGTCTTATAGTTTTATAATTCTGTTCTTCTTTTATAATCAATTTATATTATTAATTGCATTCTGCCTTTAATTCTTTTATATGAGAACAGTGATTTCTATTCACAACTCCCTAATATCTGAATCTTACTATAGTTAGACTTAACAGTTTCTAACACTCAACTATTAATAATAATTTATTTCTCTATCTAACTCATTTATCTAATCTATTTACTAGCCTCACTTTTCTGCGCCTAATCTCATTATTATTAGTATTCTTTATTACTTTCTTTACTTCTTACTCTTTTCTATTTTTTTCTCTTTAAAACTATTAATAATCTCTCTAAATAATTATTTATATATCTAAAACGCGTACTTTAAATAAGAGCTTTTTAAGATAAAAACTAATTAAATTTTAATAAAAAATATTTTTCATCTATTTAAGCATATTTTACCGTACTATATATACGATAAAATAATTAAATTACACTATTTTTCTTTAAATTTTCTTTCACTCTTTATCACTCTCTCTTATATACTTCTCTTAATCTCTCTCTTTCTTTTATTATCTTTCTAGCTTTAATTAAACTTATTTTCATTATAAAAATATTGAAAATATCTATCTTTATTAACTGAACTTACTAGAAAATAATAACTTCTATTATTAAATATTCACAATCTTAAAGAGATCTTTATAACGATCTTGTCTCTCTTTATATTATCTAAATTATATTTATTATAACTTATCTCTTCTTTCTTATTCTCTTCTTCAGCTCTTATTAAAATATCTTCTAATTAATTCTCTACTTATTTCTATTAAGTCTCTTAGCTTATCCCGTCATAATTATCTTCTCTAATTTATTTCTCTTTCTTCTTCTCTCTTAATATTCTAATAAACTTTAACTTCTCTTTTCTTATAAAATATCTTTTTATCTAATTATTTATAATTAAACTTTTAAACTTAATCTTATTAAGCTTTTTAAGTTTAAAGCTTTCTTTTATCTAATTCACACTCTTTACTTAAAAAGACTTACATTAGTATACTGAAAACTTGTTTTCCCTTATTATATTTATAATCTTATTTAACTTATATAATAAAATTAAGATTCCCGCTTTAATTAACTTTATTCTTATCTTCTTTCTAATATTAAATATCTCTTTATTCTTCTCTTTCTTATATTATTATCTTAATTATACTTTTTATAAGTCTTTATCACATCTTTTAAACTATAATTCTCTTAATATTAATAGCTCTTCTCTTATCTTCACATCTTTTCACGCAAGAAATAATTATAAAGAAATCTCTTCTTTAATAAGAAGCATTAAATCATATCTATATATTAGATAATAAGATGTAACTTCTATAAATAACTAAACTATTACTTAATTAGTTTAAAGAATAGCTAATAAATTCTATATTTAATTATCGCGTTTCTCAATTCTCAGCTTTAATAATATATCTTTAATAGATTAATAATTTCTCTTAATTCTCTTATTAATCTATAAATAATATAATAACGCAAGAATATACTTTAACTTATACTTCTCAACTAACTTCTTCATCACTTCTTAAAATTTAGTTCTCCCGTTAAAAAGAAGTCTTTTAAAGTATTTAAATCAATAGATAATATTATATCAGAGAAATTATGTAATAGATTTAATAGATTTTATAATAAGAGCTTCTCTCTCTACTCACTCTAAAAGATTATATTGAGTTAAAACTAAATACTTATAATCTCTTACTTTCAGTATTATTATCAGATCAATTTCTATCTTCTATTATAATAAGCTAACTTAGATAGAATATAAGATCTTATCCTCTTAATTCAGAGCTTAAAACTATCACAAGTTATTACAGCTAGAAAGGATAGTTATACGTGAGAGATGATTGCAGACTTGATTATGAAAATTCAATTATTTCATTATACGTGTGATATGATAAAATGTCTAAGACTTAACGCATTAGAGCTACACCTCTCAATTAGACTTCAGAGCTAGAAGGCTGTATTAGAATTAGCGGCTGTAATACGCATCTAATACTTCTGCAGCTTCTCTATAAGCTAGATTAGTTTCTATAACTTAAGTATTTATTTTCATAAACTATTAAATATATCTAGCTTAAGCTGTTATAATATACTTAAGTTCACTTTCTTTAATATTTAAATAAATATAAAATAGTCACTCTTTAACTAATTTAAATTTTAAATAAATTAGCTTATCTCTATTAAATCTCTTTTAAATTATTCTCAAACTCTTTAATAATAAAATAGATTTTATAAATAAGCTTAATATACCGGATTTAATTATTTATCTTTAAAGAGAGAGAAATTAGAGATGTCTTTAAAAAAATAAGACTATCTAAGAAACGGACTAATAGATCTGAGATCTACTAGTTAATAATTAGTATTCATAAATAAAAGAATCTTAAGAGCACTCAGAATAGTATAATTAAAAGTAGAATTTAGAATTTAGTTTCTAAGCTAATTAAAAATCAATATAATTTAATCTAATTAAGAAAGATTAAAGAAAGATTCTGCGTTATAGAATAATTTAGATATAGATTAATAATAATCTTCTCTATAAATAGAGAATGCTGAGATAGAAATAATTTAAGAGATGACAATTTTAAGATAGCTTACTAAGAATTAAGAAGTAATAAAGTTTATTATAAGAATATAAAATAACGTGAATAATATACTGCGCATATTTAAGAAATTTTATAATTTATATAATAAGATAATTAAGACTTATAATAAAGAGATTAATAAGATAATAGAAAATCATTAAATAATTTAGAAGTTACAGAATTATTAACGGGAAGAAAGAGATATCTAAATAGTTAAATAAAAACAGTTAATTTAGAAGAATCAGATTTTAATAGAAATGTTAAAAGATAAGAAGATATTAATAAAGAATTTATTAGTGAGATCTGTAATATCTGTAGCTTCTCTATTATATTAGAATAGTGCGGAAAGTGTTTGAGAAACGCTAGAAGCAGTCTCTAATATATAAATAAGTGATTAGTATAATAAGAGTAAGAAGCTACTAGATTTAAATGCTTTTAAGATAAAAACTTCTCAGTAGTTCGCGATATAATTATTAATATTAAAGCTGAAGTTGCTTATAAATAAAGATTGATATCTTATAAAAATAGATTATATGATTTATATAAGATTGAGAATTAAGAGAGAGACTAGCAATCTATTAAAGTTATATTTAAAGATATTTTAGATAATTATAATTAAGAATCTATTATAGATATTATTAAATCAGTTTAAAGATCTCTTTTAAAGAGATACTGCGTGAGATAGTTATCATTATCTGCGTTAATTAAATAAGAATTTATCTAGTTTTCTTAAAGAATTCTTTTAATATATTATAGAGATGAATATCTTAAAGAAGAACTAGATTAGAGATATTAGATTAAAAATATCTAATAATCTGAAGTTAATTATAATTTTAAAGAGATATATAACTATTAAGAAGATTGTGAAGAATTTGCAATTTCTAAAATTAAATTTGTGAAAAGTAGGATGATATATAAAAGATCTTTAATCTATTCGAACAGATTTAGAATTCTAAAAGAGAAGATTGATCAAGAAGCTAGAAAATAGAACTTAGCTCGCAAAAATAATATTTAATTATATACCGAAAACTGATTATAAGAAGTTTTAATACTATAAATATTAATAGTTAGAATATATAATCAGAAACTGCTTAAGCTTAATAATAATTAAGAAAGAAGATTCTAATATTTCTTAGAAATCAGAAAAAAAGCAGTCTATTATAAAGATATTATAAATAGACCTGCGAGCGCAGAAATAGTTATAAAGAAATCTGAGTAGAAATATTAATTAAGAATACCGCCGGCTATTATTTCTGTAGTTATTAAAGACTGAATAAAGTCTTTATTTCTAATAAATACTCTATTAAATAAAGAAAAGACGGATTTTCTAAACGTGCTTATATTAATAAATACTGACTATCGGCTTATAATAATAATAAACTATTAATTAACTAAGAATCTATATAAAAGACTGTAAATTAAATTAGTAAATCTAATTAAAAAGATTCTATTAATAGATTTTATAGAAAGAAAGTATTCTATTATAACGCAGATGATTTATATACTTTAGGAAAGAAGTAGATGAGATTGCATGATTATATATCTAATCTTATTACTAATACTATAAATTTTAAGTTGAGATATTATTAGCACGATAATAGAAATCTAACTATTTTATCGAACGTGCGATATAATAAAATGTTAAAAAATGAGAATGAGTTAGATATAAATAACTCTAATTATTCTTAAATAGAAAAGAATATATCTAATTATAATTAGATATATAAGAATAACTTTAAGTATATATATTCAGATTTAAATAGATTAGAATAGAAGATGAAATAATCTTCTACTAGAATTCTAAAGTATAAAGAGATGAAGATTAATCTAAAATTAATCTCATTCTCAGCTAAGTCTTCTATAAAGAAAAGAATAAAGTCTTAAATATCTTAAAAATAAAGAGATAATATAAGTTTAAGAAGCTTAATCTTTTTTAATTTAAAGAATGTTAAGATAGTAAGTTTAGTAGCTTTTAAAAAGCTAACTAAGAAATCTAAAGCGGAGATTATTATAATTACTTTTAAGAATATTAAGAAGTAGAGAAAGAATGATGAGAAGATTAAGAAGGATTTATAGAAGATAATTTCGTCTAAGTTTCGTGAATATATTTATATCTTTTTAAAAAAAACTTTAAACACTTTTCCTTTATATTAAGATTGATATAATTATTAAATAGAATTGTAGAAGGGCGCTGAACTATTTAGAAGACAATTCTATTAATAAATGAATTCTGTAAAGTTTAATATAATTAAGAGATATATTAAGGAGAATCTTAAGAAGAGATTTATTAAACTAAGTAATACATTATTTATATCTCTAATTTTATTAATTTAGAAGCTGAATAGAGAGCTCTAATTTTATCACAAGTTATTACAGCTATGAAGAATAGTTATACGCGAGAGATAATTGCAGAATTGATTGTGAAAATCCAACTATTTCGTCATACGTGCGTATAATGAAATGTCTGAGACTTAATACGTAAGCTTAACGCGTTAAAACTACGTCTTCTAATTGAGCTTTAGAACTAGAAAGCTGTATTAAGATTAGCGATTATAATATGTATTTAATACTTCTGCAGCTTCTTTATAAGCTAGATTAGTTTTTATAATTTAAGTATTTATTTCTATAAATTATTAAATATATTTAGCTTAAGCTATTATAATATACTTAAGTTCATTCTCTTTACTATTTAGATAAATATAAAACAGTCACTCTTTAATTAATTTAAATTTCGAGCAGATTAACTTATCTTTATTAGATCTTCTTCAAATCATTCTCAGACTCTTCGATAACGAGACAGATTTTGTGAATGAGCTTAATATATTAAGTTCAATTATTTATCTTTAAAGAAAGAGAAATTAAAGACGTCTTTAAAAAAGCAAGATAATCTAAGAATTAAGCTAATAGATCTGAGATCTATTAGTTAATAGTTAATATTCGCGAATAAAAGAATCTTAAGAGCACTTAAAATAGTGTGATTAAGAGCAAAATCTAAAATTTAGTTTTTAAGCTAATTAATATTAACATGACTCGATTCAATTAAAAAAGATCAGAGAAAGATTCTACGTTATAAACTAATCTAGATATAGATTGATGATAATTATCTTTATAAAAAGAGAATGTTGAGATAAAAATGATTTAAGAGATAACGACTTTAAGATAACTTATTAAGAATTAAGAAGTAATAAAGTTTATTACGAGAATATAGAATAACGTGAGTAATATACTGCACATATTTAAGAAATTCTATAATTTATATAATAAGATGATTAAGACTTATAATAAAGAGATTGATAAGATAACAGAAAATTATTAAATAATTTAGAAGTTACAGAATTATTAATAGAAAGAAAGAGATATCTAAATAATTAAATAAAAACAGTTAATTTAGAAGAATCAGATTTTAATAAAAATATTGAGAGATAAGAAGATGCTAATAAAGAATCTATTAGCGAGATCTGTAATATCTACAGCTTCTCTATCACATTAAAATAATATAGAAAGCGTTCAAAAAACGCTTGAAGCAATCTTTAATGCGCAGATAAATAATTAATATAATAAGAATAAGAAATTATTAGATTCTAACGCGTTTAAGACGAGAACTTCACAGCAGTTCGCGATATGATTATCAATATTAAAGCTGAAGTTGCTTATAAATGAAGATCGATATCTTACAAAAATAGATTGTGTGACTTATGTAAAATTAAGAATTAAGAAAGAGATTAATAATCTACTAAAGCTATATTTAAAGATATCTTAAACAATCACGATTAAGAGTTTATTATAGATATTATTAAATCGCTTTAAAGATCTCTTTTAAAGAGATACTGCGCGAGATAGCTATTACTATTTACGTTAATTAAATAAGAATTTGCTTAATTTTCTTAAAGAATTCTTTTAATATATTATTAAGATAGATATATTAGAGAAGAATTAAATTAAAGACATTTAATTAAAGATATCTAATAATTTAAAGTTAGTTATAATCTTAAAGAGATATATTATTATTAAGAAGATTATAAAGAATTTGCAATTTCTGAAATTAAATTTGTGAAAAGTAGAGTGATATGCAAAAGATTCTTAATCTACTCGGGCAGATTTAGAACTTTAAAAGAGAAGATTAACTGAGAAGCTAAAAAGTAGAACTTAGCTTGCAAAGACGATATTTATTTATATATGAAAAATCGATCGTGAGAAGTTTCGATGTTATAAATATTAATAGTTAGAATATATAATTAGAAACTGCTTAAGCTTAACAACTGTTAAGAAAGAAGATTCTGATATTTCTTAAAAATTAGAAAAAGAGTAGTTTATCGCAAAATCGCTGTAAATAGATCTGCGAGCGCAGAAATAGTTGTGAAGAAATTCGAGTAGAAATATTAACTAAAAACGTCGTCGGCTGTTATTTTTACAGCTGTTAAAGACTAAATAAAGTCTTCGTTTCTAATAAATACTTTATTAAGTAAAGAAAAGACGGGTTCTCTAAATATATCTATATTAATAAATACTAACTATCAACTTATAACAGTAATAAACTATTAACTAACTGAGAATCTATATAAGAGATTATAAATCGAATTAGTAAATCTAGTTAAAAAGATTTTATTAACAGATTTTATTAAAAGAAAGTATTCTATTATAACGCAGACGATTTATATACTTATAATAATTATAAGATATCGATAAACATCGCAGATCTTCTATATAATTCAGATAACGTACTTTATTATTTTAAAGAAGAAGTAAATAAGATTGCATAATTATATATTCAATTTCATCATTAATACTGTGAATTTCAAGTTGAAATATTGTCAATATAATAATAGAAATCCAACTATTTTGTCGAACGTGCGATACAACGAAATATCGAAAAATAGAAAGAAGTTAGATAAGAACATCTCTAATCATCTTTGAATAAGAAAAAACATGTCTAATTATAATTAAATAGATGAAAATATATTTAAGCAGATTTATCTAGATTTAAATAGATTTAAACAAATAATAAAACGATCTTTTATTAAAATTTTAAAGCGTGAAAAGATGAAGATTAATTTAAGATTAATCTCGTTCTTAATTAAGTTTTTTATAAAGAAAAGAATAAAGTCTTGAAGATTTTAAAGATAAAGAGATAGTGTAAGTTTAAGAAGCTTAATCTCTTTTAATTTAAAGAATATTAAGATGATAAGTTTAGCAGCTTTTAAGAAGCTGACTAAAAAATCTAAAGCGGAGATTATTATAATCATTTTTAAGAATATTAAAAAGTAGAAAAAGAATAATAAGAAGATCGAGAAGAATTTATAAGAGGCGATTCCGCCTGAATTTCAAGAATATACTTATATCTTTTCGAAAAAGATATCGAATACTCTTTTTCCGTATTAAGACAGACACGATTATTAAATAGAATTATAGAACGGCGTCAAATTATTTAAAAGACAGTTTTATTAATATATGAATTCTGTAGAGCTTAACGTAATTAAGAGATATATCGAGAAGAATCTTAGAAAGAGATTTATTAAATTAAGTAATACATTATTTATATCTCCGATTCTATTAATTCGAAAATTAAATAAAGAACTTCGATTTTATATAAATTATTAAGATCTAAACATTCTTATAAAGAAGAATGAATATCTAATATTCAGAATTAACGAGATATTAAAACAGCTTATTAAAGCGAAGTTTCTGACGAAGATAAATGTGCGTTAAGCATTTCATTATATCAGAATAAACATAATTAAAGACAGTAATTTAACGATATTTAACACAATATATAGAAATTATCGCTATTTAATAATATCTTTTAAATTAAGTTCGGCGCTCTTAATTAATTAGAGATATATAAATAATATATTTCTAAGTGTGTTAGAACGATTTATGATATTATATCAGAACAATATTCTGATATTTAATAACACACGAGAAGAATATGAACAGCATATTAAGAAGATATTAAAGATTCTGAAAAAGATAGAATTTCAAGTAAATATTAAGAAATGCAACTTTTACATTATTAAGATCAAATTCTTAAATTTATTAGTGAGTGTGAATAAAATATAATTAAATTTGACTTAAATCAAGATGATTTAAAAGTGAGAGACGTCTAAATTAGAAAATATATAAATAATACAATAATTTCTTAAATTTATCAATTATTATTATCGATTTTATAAGAATTTTGATTAAATAGCGAGATTATTAAATAATTTATTAAGAAAAGAAATCTCGTTAGTATGAAATGAATTCTATATCGAGATATTTAAGAGATTAAAGAAGCTAATAATGTCTAATTCAGTTCTTCAGTATTTTAATTTAAGAAAAGAGACTTACGTAAAATGTAATATAAGTAATTACATTACTAAAGAAATCCTCTCATAGAAAGAATCAAATAAAGAATTACATCTAATTATCTACTACTTAAGTAGTATAAGCCCGACAGAAAGAAATTATATTATATATAACAAGAAATTGTTAACAATAATTCAATACTTTAAGAAATAAGAGTCTGAGCTGTAAAGTATAGAAGAAGATATTATTAAAGTACTTATAAATTATAAGACTCTGAAGTATTTTATATTAATAAAGAAGTTAACAAGATAATAGATAAGATAAGCAGAGTTTCTAACGCAATTCAACTTTAAGATAATTTATTAATTAGAAGTAATTAATAAAAAGATTAATATCTTAATAAAGTGAGAAAAAAACATTTCTAAAGTAAGAAATAATTTGAATTTATATCAAATATTATTAATATCAAAAATATTATCTGAAGAGATTTAAAGAAACTGTAAGATAACGTATATTATATAAGAGATTCGCACGCTAAATAAAAATATTAAGCAGGTGAATAAAAATAATTAGAATCTAAAAGAGATTTATAAGATTTTACAGAATAAGATTGAGTAGGCTGCGTAACAATCCGGTCCCAACCCGGGTGGTCCGGTCCGGTCTGATCCTTGATCCGATCCGATCCCAAATATGAAGGGATCAAAGACCGGCCGGTCCGGTTCTAAATGAGCTGGAACCGAACCGGATTAGACCGGATTAATTAAGAGCCCGCCAAGAGAAAATGGGCTGTTAAGAGCTCGAATAAATATTAAGAGCTCAAATATGTCTTGACATTATTCTATTCATAATTAACCTCTTTAGAATCTATTTATTTTAATCATTATTCTAACTCTATATTTTCTAGATTATAATAAATCTTAACTACTTTCTTCTATTTATCACATGTGCTAATCTAAAGTTTCTAGCATTAGTAATTCCTCTTAATCTTATATGTGAAGAATCAGTAGACTGTAATGATAATTATTAACTCTTATCAAACTCTTGCTTATCTTTAATCTCATCATCCTTACTAATAAAGTCTGTTAAATTAGAATTTATCTCATCATCTTTCATTTCCTTCTTCTTTTCCTCTTCTTCTAGCTCAGATATTGCTTGAATATATTGAAATTTCTTACGCATATTAAAGCGATTATTATATATTAATATTATTAATACTTAAATAGTACTAGATTAAAGATTATATCATTAATATAAGCAGATATCATGAGTCTAGTTAAAAAGTCGTTTAACTTTAATATTAGCAGCTGAAATTGCTAAGTAGTCTCGCGCGATTAATACTAGAATAGATTATATTCATTCAGCTTATTTTTAATATTTAAGAATATTTTATAAATTAAGACTAAAGACTGTAAAGATTATTAGTTAATTATTATACTAATTATTATATTAATACTCATTATATAAATCTGTTAGATATTATAATATTTCTTCTTCTTCTAAAAAAGAAGTTACTCTATATTTCTTTTTTAATAAAGTTTTTAAATCTGGCGCTTTTTGTTTTTAAGAAGAAATTGAGCTTTATTAATAAGATAATAAAGTAGAGAATATTATAGAAACTATTATAAAAGAGCTGAAGAATGATTATAAAGAGAAAAGATTTATTAATATAAACTGATGAGGATTTAATATATATAAGTATTTCTGAAAGATATCTCTTAAGATCTAATAATAAATCTCATGCTAAAAAAAGTTGTTAATAATTATATTAATACTTATTCTAAGAATTATACTTATTCAGTCACCTGCGTTATTATATTATTAGTCATTATTATTAAATATATTAAGTTTATACTTAAAAGTTAAGATAATAACTATTTCGTAAATATTCTTAAGATTATCTTTAGTATTATTATAATATTATTAAAGCTTCAACTTTTTATTATTTAATACTATTTATAATACAATCTTTTAAAGTAGTCGCTTTCACTATAACTTAGATATTTATTTATTAAGATGATTAAACAGTTTCTTATAGATCTGAAAGACTTTCTAAATTATTAATTCATTATCTATACTTCTTATAACATTAATAAATAGATAAAAAGAATATAATAATTCAATTAAATAGTTGATATATTTTCATTTCTTAGAAGTAAAATCTTTTATTTTTTGTTCACTTAAAATAAAGATCTTAATTAGATCTTTAAGACTTCGAGCTTATATAAGTATTTAATATATTAAATTTCATTTTATAACAACATCTTATATTAAATTAAGAGATTATCGACAATTATTCTAAATATCTGCAAATCTCTCACGTTATTGTGCACTTATATTGATGTAGATAGCAAGATCTCAAATCTATAAATAAGATTAGAACAAAAATTAATACAATTTAATAATTAGAATAATAAGTATCTTTTTCAAAGTTTATAATATATCATTCTGCTTATAAGCATTAGAATGTCTCTTACATTAAGTGGAATCATCATTCTATTTTATAATGATTTTGTTATTTTGTAATTTGATTTTAATATGTGTGATAATATTCTTCAAAGTCAGTTAAATAACATGTGAAAGATAAGATACTTGTGATAAAGTATTAAGTTCTCCTCTCAAAATATTTAAAGTATTAATAAGATGCTTTACAAGCTTATTATTATTAGTTACATTATTACTTATTATTATTAGAACTCGCTCTTTAATAATATTATATTGTTTAAGAGTATTAAGTAATATTTAAGCTAAATTAGCTTTACTATACTTATTCTGAAGATATTCAAAGTTAAGAAGAACTTTAATATATTTTCAGTCAGCATTAATGAAATATTTATTATAATATTAACTGTAATATTAATCATTATTTTAATTATATAATCTTATCTAGTAATAGTTATAAAGATAAGCTTATTTAAACTTTATTAATAATTAAGTGCTATTAATATTATCGCGTTTAATAGAATTCGACTGAGAATTGATTTATAAGCTTTCTCAGTCTATTACTTTAAAGAGTTTTGAAGTTAATAAGAAGTAAGTATTTTAGATGAAATAGTTGCGTAAAAGATTATGCGAATCTATTTCTTAAGTTTAATATGCTTTATTAAATAAAATAATAGTTATAAAGCTGTAATTATTCTAATAATTTATTAATTAAATGATGCTTAATCAAATTCTTGAATATTAGCTAATATTATCTTTTCTGATTTCTAAAAATAGTAAGCTTTGTTTTAATAATTATCATAATTATAAAGAAAATATCTCTTTTCTTCAAAGAAATATATTAATATTTTACTTATTCGATTTCTTAACTTGTTTTTTACATTCTTTAGTTTAAAGATATCGAGTAAGAGTAAAAGTTTCAGCATTCTTAATATAAGAATATACTAGAATTGCTTCACATCTCTTATATTAAACTGCTGATAATTTATTACTAAGTAATATATATAATTATAAATGCTCTTAAATAGAAGTCTTTAATTTAGTAATATTAAATTGAATCTATAACTTAGAATACTCTTTCCGCCAGAATGTAGTAGTTCATCACTAATTCTATTCTGTTAAGTAAGCTTTATTAAAAAGAATATACTTATTCTTATAATACTTTAAATCACGAGTTCAAGAAAAGATATAAGAAATAGATAAAGATTTAGTATTAATCTTATTAATATTAAATCCTCGAGAAGTACTTAGAGATAAATCTTATAATATAAGTTGTACTAATAATTATAATAATCAGCTTAGAGTTCTATAAGAGATTTAGAAAGACTACTTATTAAATATTTAAATAATTATAAATAATAATACTTAAAATATAGTAAATTTAGTATTAATATTAGTTTTATTATAATTATAATAATAAATTAAAATATATCTAAAAATCTTATAATTTTATTATTATAATAATAAAAGAGAATGATTATTAGTATTAAGTAATTTTAATTACATTAATTATATTAATCATTGCACTAATTAATACTGAATCGTTTTAGTAAGCTTTAACTTATTAAAAAATCTGATTTCTGCTTAAAGACTTATTTAAAATAGATGATTCTAAATAAGATTATTTGAATTCTCCTTATAAACATAAGCCTTCATTCATTCTTATAGAGCCTTTTCAACAATTAACATTTTCAGAGTCTTTCGATGATTGGCTTTCTGATTCGGACGAACTTTAAATTCATGCTTAATATAATAGACTTTATCATCAGATCATCATTTAATAGGCTCAGAAAGATCAACTTATTCCTCATTCTGCATAGCTTATATACAGCGTAAGAGATCTCGAATTTCCTTATTAAAAAATAGATGAGATTTGTGACAATTTGCTAGAAAACTGTTAATATCTATATTATCATAATCATTATTATAATTTAATGAACTTATCTTTTAACTGCTCAATCTAATAATTATTAATACTAATTGAGAATCAGTATTTTGCACTATCAGTCTTTATTCTTTTCTTAAAGTAAAAGATTGAATCTAAAGATATTAATATTATCTTAATTTCTGAAAACTAATTAATTCGATTATAGAATTCACGCTTAAATAGTTTAAAGTTAAAGTCATTAATTATATTCTTAATAAGAAGACTAATCATCTTAATATAATAATTAGTATAACAACTTCAGATTCACATATCTTTTTCGGACTTGAGTTGTATTTATAGTAATCTTAACTTCTTTAGTAGTAAGAACGCGCTTTATAATATTATTAAAGATTTGATTGTCTTTAATAATGTAATCTTGAATAATAATAAGAAAATTAATATTCTAATTATAGTTTTCTTCTTTAAAATCGTTTTTTATAAGTTTCTTTGCATTATATTTATTATTATTAATTTAATAGATATTATTATTAATATCATTAAAGTCTGAATTCTTATATTTAATAATATATTCCTTCTCTTCTTCTTAAATGCGATCTAATAATATCTTTATTTTATTTTTGATTATCTTTTCACTCTATTCTGCGTTAATTCTATTTGAGATTAGTACAAATATTAATATAAGTAGATTAGATATCTTACTACTTTATTTATAAGTTCTAAAGTTCTGTTATAAGACGAGTATTTTACTCTTCTTTACTTATATACTCTTATTCACTTTATTATTATAATTTCTTCTTCAATCTTAATCTTACTTTACTATTAGCAGTATTGATTATGTACATCAATCTTTTATTAGAGCTTATAACTTTATATCTCTTACGCGCCTTTTTAATATTTAAGTTTATTAAATAGCTTTTAGCAGACTTTCATTTCTTATCATAATCATTATTAAAAGATTAATTAATCTTTTAATTATATACTACAGCTCTTTAATACATCAATTACTGTAGAATCTTATAGATTATAAATACTTACTGCAGATCTGCTTTAATATCTTAAGATATGAATAATGTTTTTAGCTTAATATCAGTCTCACTTTTCATGTCTGAAGACTGCATTTCAGAGTTATAACAATAATTAGTATAAAAGAATTAATATCACTCTCGAAATATTAATATATCTATTAGAATTTTGTTGAAAGATTAGAAGAGAGTAAAGAATAAGTAATAAAGAATAACTTAACTCTTACTTTACAGTTAATATAAGCTGACGATTATAACAAAGATTAGTATAAAGTGTTTTCTATTTAATGTGAGTATTCTCTTATATTATTAATATTTCTATTATCTTTATAAATTCTATAAAATAAGAATTGAAAACATTTATTATTTTAGTATCACTCTTCTTAAGATTAATAGAATTTTCAATACTATCTTGATTTTCTATTATTTTATACTATTTTAATATTAGAATTCTGACTTTTTCATCTCTTAATATAGAGATATTATACATATATCTTAATAAAAGTATGAGATATACTAATTATTATATTAATCAGCAGTATTTAAAGTTGAAAAGTTAATAAATATTTATATTATAAGAGAATAGTGAAAAAGTAGTAAGATATATACTAATCAATCTGCGCTAAAACTTTTTTATTTACTTTTTTTAAAAATTCACTATTTTTTATGCTAAGACTTTAATAAATATATAATATATCTTATTAAATCTTTCATTCTACTTTTTCTATTTATATTTCACTCACTTTTTCTTCTATAACGCAACTTTATTCAGCTGTTATACTGACTTTAATAAGTCTCTTTTACTTATAATAATGATTAGTATAATCAATGTCTTAATCTACTATTCAGAATTCATTAATCTTCATACTTTCATATTTATCTTCTGAATTAAAAGTAAGAAAATAATGAAAATTTCACTTTACTTACATTCTACTTATCTTTTATACTAATTATTATTATAATACTAACTTATTTTAATAATAATTATCTTAATATTATAGAATTATAGTTTATTACTTCTTAAAGTTAGAGATAATAGACGCAGATAATAAAGTTTAAGTAAGTTAATAAATATCTTTAATTTGTAATATTAAATGAATATAGCTTCTCAGTTTTAGAATAGTAATTAATACTAGAAATAATCGCAAGAAGAAATTACATTCTAAGAAAGATAAAATAATAGCGAGAGAAAGACTTATCACTGCTGCTGCAAAACAACTTAGAAAGATAGATGTTAAAGCTTTAGATTCTAAGAAGAGCATTATTAGAAAGTTAAATAATAAAAGAGATCTTAAATCTCGCGTTAAAAGAGTTATTAGAAAGATTTTAAAGATAAATAATAAGAAGACTGTAAAATCTTTAAGAACTTATTGTGTAAAGTTAGAAAGTAAGTTATAATAATGATTAATATAATATAAAAATATATTAATAATTATTTAGTAAAAGTATTGAGAGAGATTAGACGCTATTAAAAAAGTAATGAGCTGCTCATTCTTAAAGCATTATTTTAAAGATTGATAAGAGAAATCACTTTTAGTAAGACTAGATCTCAAGTTTAAAAATAGTAAGCTTTTATAATTAACGCAATATAGAAGTTTATAAAAGCATATTTAATATCTCTCTTTAAAGATATAATTATTCTGTTTCTAGATTATAATAATAATTAGTATAACTAATAATTTAAGATATAAATCTTTGCGCAATTTATATTAAGAGAATTATTATTTAAAGCAAGAATATATAATTAGTTAAAAGACTGAAAGAGAGAAGATAGTACTTAGAATAGCTATTAATAGTTGATTAGTTATAGATTATACAGCTAATAAAAATATTATAGAATATCTTAACTTATAAAAGTCTTTGATTATTATAATAATTAGTATAACTACATATATTCTTCTTATAAATCTAAAATCTCTGCACTATAATATTTGCTCCTTTTTAATTAGATTAGCAAAAATATTTCTTGATATTCTTGGCAGCCCAATTGGGGGATCGGACCGGACCGGGTCTGATCCGATCCGATCTAGTCTTTCAAACCTTGAGATTAAAGATCGGGTGGTCCGGTCTTATATAGGCTGGGACCGGACCGGACCGGATCATTACGCAGTCTAAGATTGAGAGTGTCTGTAATAAATATCAGACGAGTATATATAAGAAAAGAGAAGATCTGCTTTATTTTCAAGATAAATTAATTATCTTAATAAAGTTAAAAGAGCTGAGAATGTAAGTAATTTAATAGATTTATGAGAGTTAAGAGACAAATTATATAGAAGAATTAAAGATACTGCGATTAATTCGAAAATTATATTAATTCTTTAAGTTAATAGAAGTAGTTAAACAATATTTAAGAAATTATCATATCTATTAGAAATTAAAGATAAAGAAATAGCGCTTAAAAGAAGAGTTATAATCTCTCTCAATTTCTGAGATGTCTTAAAAGAATATCTTCATGAATTTTATAATAGAATTACTAAAATTGAAAGAATTTAGTGCGATTCTTAATGTAATAAATCGATTAACGAAGAAGAGACATTATATTATCTGCATGACTACTGATAAGAATACGATCGCGAAAAATATAGTTAGAATGCTATATAAAAATATATGAAGGATTTACGATCTATTTAATATAATTATATTAAATAAAGATTCTTAATTTATAAGTATAATATAATCATATTTATATGAGATTCTAAGCATTATAACGAAGCTATTCACAGCGTTTCATTTATAAATAGATAAATAAATAGAAGTCGCGAATATAAAGATGAAGTATTATCTGCGTAATTACGTAAACTTCAATTAAAAGAATTGAGCGGAATTATTATCGAGTATAAAATTCATGACTAACGCAGTTATATTCGAATCGACTCAGCTATCTCTATTTATAATTAATAAAGAATATAAGTCACAAATGAGCTTTAACGCGATAGAGAAGTTAAAAACAATTAGATAATGAATTAAGCTGCAGAAAACTTAAAGTTTAATAAAGCTAATAACGAAAATCTAAAGCTGAGTAAGAGATTATTTAGCTCAGACTTAGAAGAGATAAAAGAAGCAGATCGATAAATATTATTAATTAGTAATATTCGAGAAAGAAAAGAAGATATAATTATTAATAAAGAATATCTATATAATCAGATCTTGTAAGAAGCTAAACGCGAAATAAATTAATTTATATAAGATATTAAAGAAGTTAAAAGGCGCGTATAAATTTAAATTATTTACATCTATAAAGATTTACTTTATCTTTTATACCGCATTATTATTTAAAGATTTAGAGAATCTCTTATCTAAATAAGAATATCTTATATCTCTCTCTGTTATTACGAAAATAGAGATAAACGCGAAATAAGAAGTAAAGAATATTATTAATATTAAGAGAGTGAGAAGACATCTTAAGACGAGAGTGTAATAAATAAATTATTTAGAGAATTTAATTTACTACTTAATTAAGAATCTTAAGAATTTAAAGAAGATTCTCAATAATTACTACTTAAGAAACGCTAATAAGTCAAGATCTGAGTGATTAGAGAATAGCTTTAAGAAGTGAGCTAAAGATGAGAAGAAGAATAATACTTCTGAGTTATCACCCGAGAAAGAGATATTAGCGAGCTTAATTAATAACGAAAAGATTAGCGATTAAGAATAGAAAGATGATGTTACTAACTATTAATTAAGAATAATCGATTTAATAAGTCGGGAGATAATATCACGAGTTACTATAGTTATAAAGAATAGTTATACGCGAGAGATGATTATAAAGTTGATTATGAAAATTTAATTATTTCGCTGTATGTGCGTATAATAAAATATCTGAGACTTAACACGCGAGCTTAATATATTAGAACTATATCTTCTGATTAGACTTTAGAACTAAAGAGCTGTATTAAGATTAGCGATCGCAGTATACATCTGATACTTCTATAGCTTTTCTATAAGCTAGATTAGTTTCTATAACTTGAGTATTCATTTTTATAGACTATTAAATATATTTAGCTTAAGCTATTACAAATTCTATATAGATTATCAAGATTTGAATGTTCTTATAAAGAAGAATAGATATCCAATACTTAAAATAAATAAGATGTTAAAATAACTTATTAACGCGAAGTTTCTAATAAAGATAAATGTTTATTAAGTATTTTACTAAATCAGAATAATTATAACTAGAAATAGTAATTTAATGATATTCAGTATAATATATAAAAACTATCGTTATTTAGTGATGCTCTTTAAATTAAGCTCAGCTCTATTAATTAATTAGAGATATATAAACAATATATTTCTAAGTATATTAGAACAGTTCATAATATTATATTAGAATAACATTCTAATATTTAATAATATAAGAGAAGAATATAAATAGTATATTAGAAAGATATTAAAGATTCTAAAGAAAGTAGAACTTTAAATAGATATTAAGAAATATAACTTCTACGTCATTAAGATTAAATTCTTAAATCTATTAATAGATATAAATAGAATATAATTAAATCCGACTTAAATCAAGATGATTTAGAAGTGAGAGATGTCTAGATTAGAAGATATATAAGTAATATAACAATTTCTTAAATTCATTAATTACTATCATCGATTTTATAAAGATTTTAGTTAAATAGTGAGATCATTAAATAATCTATTAAGAAAGAATATCTCATCAATATGAAATAAATTCTATATTGAGATATTTATAAAGTTAAAAGAACTAGCGATATCTAATTTAGTTCTTTAGCATTTTAATTTAAGAAAGAAGACTTATATAGAATATAATATAAGTGATTATATTATAGAAGAAAACCTCTTATAAAAAGGATTAGATGAGAAATTACATTTTATTACTTATTACTTAAGTAGTATGAGCTCGATAAAAAGAAATTATATTATATATAATAAGAAATTATTAACAATAACTTAATACTTTAAAGAATAAGAGTCGGAGCTATAAAGTATTAAAGAAGATATTATTAAGATGCTTATAAATTATAAAGCTCTAAAGTATTTCATATTAATAAAGAAGTTAATAAGATAATAGATAAGATAAGTAGAGTTCTTAACGCAATTTAATTTTAAAGTTATTTATTAATTAAGAGTGATTAATAGAAAGACTAATATCTTAATAAGAAGAGAGAAGAATATTTCTAAAGTGAAGAATAATTCTAATTTATATCAGACACTATTAATATTAGAGATATTATCTAAAGAAGTTCTAAAGAATTATAAGATAATATATATTATATAAGAGATTCACACGCTAGATAAGAATATTAAGTAGATAAATAGAAATAATTAGAATTTAAAAAAGATTTGTGAGATCTTATAGAATAGAATTGAGAGCGTTTATAATAAATATTAAATAAGTTTATATAAGAAAAGAGAGGATCTACTCTATTTTTAAGATAGACTAATTATTTTAATAGAGCTAAAAGAGTTGTAGATATAAATAATCTAATAGATTTATAAGAGCTGAGAAATAAATTATATAAGAGAATTAAAGATACTGCGATTAATTTAAAAATTATATTAATTCTTTAAGCTAATAGAAGTAGTAAAGCGGTATCTAGTAAACTATTATATCTATTAAAGATTAAAGATAAGAAGATAGCGCTTAAAAGAAGAGTTATAATCTCTTCTAATTTCTAAAATATTTTAGAAGAATATCTTCATAAATTTTATAATAGAATTGTTAGAATTAGAAGGATTTAATGCGATTCTTAATATAATAGATTGATTAATAAAAGAAAGATATTATATTGTCTATATAATTATTAATAAGAATATAATCGCGGAGAATATAATCAGAATGTTATATAAGAATGTGTGAAGAATTCACAATCTATCTAATATAATTATATTAGATAGAGATTCTTAATTTGTAAGTATAATATAATTATATCTATATAAGATTCTAGATATTATCGCGAAGCTGTTTACAGTCTTCTATTTATAAATAGATAAATAGATAGAGATCGCGAATATGAAAATGAAGTATTACTTATATAATTACATGAACTTTAATTAGAAGAATTAAACGGAATTATTATTAAATGCGGAATTTATAACTAACGCGATTATATCTAAATTGACTTAACTATCTCTGTTTATAACTAATAAAGAATATGAGTTATAAATAAGCTTTAACGCGATAGAGAAGTTAAAGATAATCAGATAATAAATTAAGCTGTAAAAGATTTAAAGTTTAATAGAGTCTATAACTAAAATATAAAGCTAAATAAAAGATTATTTAGCTTAGACTTAAAAGAGATAAAAGAAGTAAGCTGATAAGTATTATTAATCAGTGATATTTAAGAAAGAAGAGAAGATATAACTGTTAATAAAAAATATTTATATAACTAGATCTTATAAGAAGCTGAATATAAAATGAATTAATCTATATAAGATATTAAAGAAGTTAGAAGATATATATAAATTTAAATTATCTGCGTTTATAAAGATTCATTCGATCTTCTATATCACATTATTATTTAGAGACTTAAAGAATCTTTTATTTAAATAGAAATATCTTATATCTATCTCTATTATTACGGAAATAAAGATAGATATGAAATAGAAAGTAAAGAATATTATTAATATTAAAAGAGTGAGAAGATATCTTAAGATAAGAGTATAATGAGTAAATTATCTAAAGAATTTAATCTACTATCTAATTAAGAATCTTAAGAATTTAAAGAAGATTCTTAATAATTATTACTTAAAAAACATTAATAAACTAAAGTCTAAGTAATTAAAGAATAGCTCTAAGAAGTAAGCTAGAGATAAGAAGAGGAATAACATTTCTAAGTTATTACTTAAGAAAGAGATATTAATGAACTTAATTAATAATAGAAATATTAGTAATTAGAAATAAAAGAATAACGTTACTAGCTATTAATTAAAGATAATTAACTTAATAAGCCGGGGAATAATATTATGAGTTGTTATAACTAGAAAGAATAGTTATATATAAGAGATGATTACAGACTTAATTATAGAAATCCAACTATTTTACTATATATATAATACAATAAAATATCTAAGATTTGACGTGTTAGAACTATATCTCTTAATTAGACTTTAAAGCTAAAGAGCTATATTAGAATTAACAGTTATAATACACATCTAATACTTCTGTAGCTTTTCTATAAGCTAGATTAGTTTTTATAACTTAAGTATTCATTTCTATAAATTATTGAATATATTTAGCTTAAGCTATTATAAAAATTAATAGACTGTATATAAATAATAGTAAGTAATAAATTTCTTAATTAAATTCTCTCATTAATATCTATTTATTATTCTTTAACAGATTTCTTCTTTTTCTTAATATTTATAATCTTTATATAGAGCTTTAAGAATCTTTACTCTCATATTCTTATTATCTATTACTCTTTAAAGTAATACATTCTTACTAACTCTTTTAAATAAATAATTCTTATAAATTATAAATCTTAATGCGTTTCTCTTAAATATTATAAACTCTTTTCTTAATAGCTCATCTAATCTTTAAAGTATTATTAGCTATCTCATAATATTAATTGACTTCTTTAAGTATTTCGATTATAGAGATCTATTCTCATTTTATTTCTTCTTCTCTTTCTTCTTCTCATTATATCTTAATATATTTAAATCTTTCTTATCTTCTTTAACTTTATCTCTCTTATATATTCTCTTATTACTTATTTATATATTAACTAAATATAGTAGAGCAGTATAAGATTAGATAAGTATAAGATAAGATGATATCACTTGTATTATATTCAGCTCTTTATTAATAAACGCGTTAATATTCTCTTTCTTAATCTTCTTCTTTAATCATAACTTCCGCGATAACTCATCTATAATTATATACTTCTTTTTTAGAATATATTAAATATTAAAATTAAATAGATTAATTCATATTATTTATTATATTATTAAGACTTCTAAAAGATTTATAGAAGATTTATTTAACTATATTATTAATATCTTCATGTTTATTTTAATTATAAATCTCACTCTATATAAATGATTTTGAAACTTCTTTAAAGTTTTTAATAATTCTTTACATTCTCTCTTTTCTATATTATACTTTCTCTTATTATCACTCTATACTTCACTCTTATATTTTAAAGAATATCTCCTTTCTTTTTCATCTTCTTACGATAAATATCCTTCTCATTTAATCAGACTTATATCACTTTCACACAATATCTTCTTTACTCTCTCTAAATAATTAATTAATATTAATACTGATACAGTTATTAATATCATCTTTAATATATTCATTACTTCTCACTACTCTACTTTTTAATTAAATAACTCTTTCTTTTAAAATAACTTAAAAATAAATAATATAATTTGAGAGAAATCTCAAATCTAAACTTAATAATAAACGCAAATACTAATAAATATTTATATCTCCATAATATTCTAACATTCTAACTATTTTAGAATGATTAGAATTTTCTTCTAATTAGAATATCTCTTATTTATATTATAGATAAAGTTCATAATTCTAAGTTCGATTATATAGAACTTACTCTTTACTTCTGTAATTATCACTTCTACTCTCTTTAAATTCGCGAGCATAATATTAATATTCTATAAATATTTCAGTATAAATTATTAAATTCTAGAAAGCTTAGATATCTTCTTATTATTATATTAAGTTCGCGATTCTTTAATATTAACATTATTAAGAAAGAATCTAACGCAGATTAGAATTAAATCTTTAAGAATCTGATTAATAACTTAAGTAAACTAAGTTATTAAATTGATTATATTTTAAAGTAAAGTAGTCTAATAAAGAAGTTTATAAGTTATTATAATAATTATTATATTCCTACTTTTCTTTACTAATTTAATCTAATTATAGTCTGAAAGAAAGTCTATATAACTATCTACTATTATTTTAATAAACTCTTTCGAGAAATCATTTATTAAAGACGGTAAATTAATATTCTTAACAATAATCTTATTAATATATACTACTATATTAATCAATTAATACTTAATATTATTCTTTTTTATCAGAAATTATAGATTTCTATATAGCTTATTATAACACTTTAGAACTTCTATCTTCATTCTATTTATAATCATCTCCGTTATTATTAACTATAATATCTTAGTAATTAGAAAGTTAGCGGTCTATTAAAGAATATAATCTATTGTGATAATCTTTTATAGAGAAGTAATTTCTGAGCAAACTCTTTCTATCTCTAAAAACTCTTATAAAAGAGCTATCTTCTAATTTAATAATATCTGCATAAGAAGCTCATGCTTCTATAATATCAGTTCTAATTCATATTATATATTTTACATTTATTTTAATGTAAGTTTTAAGCTAATTAAAGCTTATATAAATTAAGAAATAAATCACTTATTTAAAAATAAAGCAGATCTCTTCTTAAGTATTTCTATCTCCTTTTTTAAAATCTTCTTCTTCTATAATATCTTTTCTTTAAATTTCTTCTTATTAAACTTCTACACATTTTATAATAATACTTTCTTTCTCTTTCACTTATATAATATATTCATATAAATAGAATAATATAAATTTATAAAAGCTGAATTAAAATAATGAGAAAGATAAGATTCAGACTTTAAAACATTAGTTTAATTATATCATGACCGAAAATAAAAAGTAAAGAGAAAATAATAATTAAGCAAATTATTTCGCTGTATCATATATATAATAAAATAGTTGAATTGATTTTCCGCATTTTATATCATACTCATTATCCCAACTTTCTTCTTCTTCTTCTTCTTCTCCGCTATTTCTATCTTAATCATTTATACAGCAGCAGTAGAATACATTCTTCTTATTAAATTCTTTCGCTGTAATACTTCTTTTTTAACTTGAGATTGACTTATTTATTTAAATACTTCTTCTTCTTTATATTTATAAATGTTTAATATCTATAAATATCTTCTTATCACTAATTTATTATAATATTTACTTTAATAATCTGAAACGCTATCTTTATAAGATTATTTAAAGACTTTATCAATTCTTAATATATTTCATCAGCAAGATCTTTAATACTTAGCTTTATAGCGCGGGAATATATTCTTTTTAGAATTATATTCTATTTTAGTTTCTTCATTACTTATACTAAGATCTCGTGCATTAATATTCTAATTTAAACTCTTACTATCTTTATAATATTAGTAAATCTTTAAAGATATCTATTTATCTCTAATATATTTAATAATAAATTATTAGAAATAGAGAGGTTTAACTTATCTACTAACTTTAAGAATATTATTATAATTTTTATCTTATTATTTAATAAGTAATTCATCTTCTTCTTCTTAATTCTAGCTTAAATCTAAGAACTAATAATAGTGAACAGAACTTTCTCTAAATAATTAATTAGTTGTGTTATATGATTAAGAGCTTATAATTTTAAGATCTCTACTTAAATAGCTATTATTAATAACTGAAAATGAGAATCAGAAATTCTTCTAAATCAGATATATTATAAATTCTTTAAATTAATTAAAAGCTTCTTTAATTTAATCTTCACGTTAATATTTATAATTCTTTTTATCAGACTTATTAAATCTATTATATTCTTAAGAAGCTTATTAAGTAAAGTCTTTAATATCTTAAAGATCTTTATAATAAAAGAAGTAATATCTTTTAAAAACATTTCTTTATCTTGAATTATATCTTATATTAAATCTAAATATCATATCAATTTAATAGAATTAATTATAATTATATTCTATTTCTATTTATTAGACTTTATAACTCTCTTATAATTCTCATCTCTTAAAATCTTTATTATAGAATAGCTCTTCTCTTTTCTAGTCTACTACTTTATTATCTTTACTCTTTTATCTTAAATTTATTTAGTAAATAGATTTTCAGCTAATTATATTTATATTAATTATTTAATTTATTATATTATAAAGATCTTTATAAGAGTTTCTAACTTATTCTCTCTTATATTATAAATCTCTTTCTTAGAATTAGAATTTCTATTACTAATTATTAAATATTGAATTTCGGAAGCTGAAGACTGAATTAATAACACTTTTAATACTGCTTAAATTTATCACGAGCTGTTACAGTTATGAAGAATAGTTATACGCGAGAGATAATTATAGGATTGATAATAGAAATCCAACTATTTCGCTGTACGTGCGTATAACGAAATATTTGAGACTTAATACGCAAGCTTAACACGCGAGTTTAACGCGTTAGAATTACGCCTCTTAATTAGATCTTAAAGTTAGAGAATTATATTGAGATTAATAATCGCAGTATATATTTAATACTTCTGCAACTTTTCTATAAGCTAGATTAGTTTTTGCAACTTAAGTATTTATTTTTATAGACTATTAAATATATTTAGCTTAAGTTATTATAATATACTTAAGTTCTCTCTCTTTATTATTTAGATGAATATAAAATAATCATTCTTTAATTAATTTGAATTTCAAGTAGATTGACTTATCTTTATTAAATCTTCTTTAAATCATTCTCAGACTCTTTAATAATAAGATAGATTTTGTGAACGAGCTTAATATATTAAATTCGATTATTTATCTTTAAAGAGAGAGAAATTAGAAACATCTTTAAAAAAGTAAGATAATCTAAGAATTAAGTTAGTAGATCTGAGATCTATTAGTTGATAATTAATATTCGCGAATAGAAGAATCTTGAGAGCACTTAGAATAGTGTGATTAAAAGCAGAATCTAGAATTTAATTTCTAAGTTAATTAATATTAATATAGCTCAATTTAATTAAGAAAGATTAGAAGAAGATTCTATATTATAGACTGATCTAAATATAAATTAATGACGATTATCTCTATAAATAAAGAATATCGAGATAGAAATAATTCAAGAGATAACGACTTTAAGACAGCTTACTAAAAATCAAGAAGTAATAAAGTTTATTACGAGAATATAAAATAACGTGAGTAATATACTGCGCATATTTAAGAAATTCTATGATTTATATAATGAGACAATTAAGACTTATAATAAAGAGATTAATAAGATAATAAAAAATCATCGAATAATTTAGAAGTTATAGAATTATTAATAGAAAGAAAGAGATATCTAAATAGCTGAACGGAAATAGCTAATTTAGAAGAATCAGATTTTAATAAAAATATTAAAAGATAAAAAGATATTGATGAAGAATTTACTAGCGAAATCTATAATATCTGCAGCTTCTTTATTATATTAGAATAGTGCGAAGAGCGTTCAAGAAATATTTAAAGCGATCTTGAGTGCGCAGATAAGTGATTAATATAATAAGAGTGAGAAACTATTAGATTCTAACGCGTTTAAGATGAGAACTTTATAATAGTTTGCGATATAATTATTAATATTAAAGCTGAAATTACTTATAAATAAAGATTAATATCTTACGAAAATAAATTATGTGATTTATATAAGATTAAGAATTAAGAAAGAGATTAGTAATCTACTAAAATTATATTTAAAGATATTTTAGACGATCATGATTAAGAGTTTATTATAGATATTATTAAATTATTTTAAAGATTTCTTTCAAAGAGATACTGCGCGAGATAGCTATCACTATCTATATTAATTAAATAAGAATTTATTTAGTTTTCTTGAAAAGTTCTTTTAATATGTTATAGAGATAAATATATTAGAGAAGAACTAGATTAAAGATATTTAATTAAAGATATTTGATAATTTAAAATTAGTTATAATCTTAAAGAGATATACGACTATTAAGAAGATTATAAAGAATTTATAATTTCTGAAGTTAAATTTGCGAAAAGTAGAATAATACGTAAAAGATTCTCAATCTATTCGAACAGATTTAGAACTTTGAAAGAGAAGATCGATCAAGAAGCTAAAGAGTAGAATTTAGCTTATAAAGACAATATTTACTTATATATTAAAAACCGATTATAAGAAGTTTCAATATTATAAATATTAATAGTTAGAATATATAGTTAGGAACTGCTTAAGCTTAATAATTATTAAGAAAGAAGATTCTAATATTCTTTGAAAATTGGAAAAAGAGTAGTTTATTGCAAAGATATTATAAATAGATCTGCGAGCGCAGAAATAATTATAAGAGGATTCGAGCAGAAATATTAATTAAGAACGCCGCCGGCTATTATCTTTATAGCTGTTAAAGACTAAATAAAGCCTCTATTTCTGATAAATATTTTATTAAATAAAGAAAGAATGAATTCTCTAAACATGTCTATATTAATAAATATTAACTATTAACTTATAACAGTAATAAATTATTAACTGACTGAGAATCTGTGTGAAAGATTATAAATCGGATTAATGAATTTAGTTAAGAAGATTTTATTAATAGATTTTACTGAAAGAAAGTATTCTATTATAACACAGGCGATTTATATACTTATAATGATTATGAGATATTAATAGATATCGCAGATCTTCTATATAATTTAGACGATATATTTTATTATTCTAGAAAAGAAGTGAATAAGATTATATAATTATATACTTAATCTCATCATCAATATTATGAATTTTGAGTCGAAATATTATCAATATAATAATAGAAATTCAATTATTTTGTCAAACGTGCGGTACAACGAAATATCGAAAAATAGAAATAAGTTAGATGTGAATAACTCTGATTATTCTTAAATAGAGAAGAATATATCTAATTATAATTGAATATATAAGAATAACTCTAAGTATATACGCTTAAATTTAAATAGATTAAAATAAAAGATGAAATAATCTTCTATTAAAATTCTAAAGCGTGAATAGATGAAGATCGATCTAAGATTAATCTCGTTCTTAATTAAATCTTCTATAAAGAAAAGAATGAAGTCTTAAAGATCTTAAAAATAAAGAGATAATATGAGTTTAAATATAAGCTTAATCTTTTTTAAATTAAAGAATACTAAGATAGTGAGTTTAATAGCTTTTAAGAAGCTAACTAAGAAATCTGAAGCGGAAATTATTATAATCACTCCCGAGAATATTGAGAAATAGAAGAAGAATGATGAGAAGGTTGAAGAGAATTTATGAGAGATAATTTCTTCTGAATTTTGTAAATATATTTATATCTTTTTAAAAAAGACTTCGAACACTCTTTCTTCATATTAAAATTAATATAATTATTAAATAGAACTGTAAAATAACGCAGAGCTGTTTAGAAGATAGTTCTATTAATATATAAATTCTGTAAAGCTTAATATGATTAAGAGATATATTAAGAAGAATCTTAAGAAGAGATTTATTAAATTAAGTAATGCGTTATTTATATCTTTGATTCTGTTAATTCGAAAATCGAATAAAGAACTTTAATTTTGCGTGAACTATTGAGATTTAAACGCTCTTACAAAGAAGAATGAATATCCGATATTCAGAATTGACGAGATATTAAGATAACTTACTGAAGCGAAGTTTCTAACAAAGATAAATATGCGTTAAGCATTTTATTATATTAGAATGATTATAATTAGAGATAATGATTTGATGATATTCAGCATAATATATAGAAATTATTATTATTTAATAATATCTTTTAGATTAAATTCGGCGCTCTTAATTAATTAGAGATATATAAATAATATGTTTCTGAGTGTATTAAGATGATTCGTGATATTATATTAGAATGATATTCTGATATTTAGTAACACGCGAGAAGAATATAAATAATATATTAAGAAGATATTAAAGATTCTAAAGAAAGCAGAACTTTAAGTAAATATTAAGAAATGCGACTTTTACGTTATCAAGATTAGATTCTTAGATTTATTAATGAGTATAAATAGAATGTGATTAGATTTAGCTTAAATTAAAATGATTTAGAAGTGAGAGATATTTAGATTAGAGAACGTATAAATAATATAATGATTTCTTAAATTCATTAATTATTATCGCCGATTTTATAAGAATTTTAATTAAATAGCGAGATTATTAAATAATTTATTAAGAAAAGATATCTCGCTAATATAAGATAAATTCTATATCGAGATATTTAAGAAGTTGAAGAAGCTAATAATATCTGATTCAGTTCTTCAGTATTTTGATTTAAGAAAGAAGACTTACGTGAAATATAATGCGAGTAATCACATTATTAAAGAAATTCTCTTATAGAAAGAATTAAATAAAGAATTATATTTAATTATCTACTATTTAAATAATATAAATTTAGTTGAGAGGAATTATATTATATATAATAAGAAATTATTAATAATAATTCGATACTTTAAGAAATGAGAGTTTAAGCTATAGAATATAAAAGAAGATATTATTAAAGTGCTTATAAATTATAAGATTCTAAAGTATTTTATATTAATAAAGAAGTTGATAAGATAATAAATAAAATAAGTAGAGTTTCTAATATAATTTAACTTTAGAGTTATCTATTAATTAGAAGCGATTAATAGAAAGGCTAATATCTTAATGAGAAGAGAGAAAGATATTTCTAAAGTAAAGAATAATTCTAATTTATATTAAATATTATTAATATTAGAGATGTTATCTAAAAAGATTTAGATAAACTGTGAGATAACGTGTATCACATAAGAGATTAACACGCTAAATAAGAAAATTAAGTAGGCGAACGGAAATGATTAGAATTTAAAGAAGATTTGTGAGATCTTATAAAATAAGATCAAGAGTGTCTGTAATAAATATTAAATAAATCTATATAAGAAGTGAGCAGATCTGATTTACTTTTAAGATAGATTAGCGATTCTTATAAAATTAAAAGATCTGCGAATATAAGTAATTTAACAAATTTATAAGAGTCGAGAGATCAGATATATGAAAGAATTAAAGATACTGAGATTAATTAGAAAATCGTATTAATTTTCTGAGCTGATAGAAGTAGTAAAGCGATATCTGAGAAACTATTATATTTATTAAAGATTAAAGATAAGAAGATAATATCTAAAAGAAGAGTTATAATCTCTTCCGATTTCTGAGATATCTTAAAAGAATATCTTCATGAATTTTATAACAAAATTATCGGAATTAAAAAAGTTTAATATAATTCTTAATATAATAAATTGATTAACGAAAGAAAGATATTATATTATCTGTATGACTATTAATAAGAATATAATCGTGGAAAGTATAATTAGAATGCTATATAAGAATATATAAAGAATTCATAATCTGTTTAGCATAATTATATTAAATAGAAATTCTTAATTTACGAGTATCCCCTGTGTCATTGGAATGGCTGTATTTCCTCTTTGAGCGTAGTAACATGACAAAATTCTGCTGCAGTCTTGGCAAAAGGAACATCAAAATTAAAAATACAAAAATATCTT
>JAABUK010002202.1_pt1 | contig 35471 bp, 26 predicted proteins | sample 5559141 | NCBI WGS metagenome assembly JAABUK01 (sample SAMN10711869, study PRJNA513367) | rock metagenome | isolation source: Antarctica rocks | place: Antarctica: Victoria Land, Pudding Butte nord | collected 2016-01-03
TTTGTCATTGTGCGTGGTTTGGGGGGGGGTAATTGGTGGCGTTTGGTTGTGTTGTTTTGGTTGTGGTTTATTAAGGTGGTACTGGGTTGAGGAGGGGGCTGTGCTGGGGGTGGGTTGGATGTTGGGGTTGGGTGGTGGAGAGGTAGGGTTTGTTGGAGAGATAGGAAGGAGGGAGGGAGGGGTTTTCCTGGGTATGGACATTGCTTGGAAGCGGAATGCAGGCTTATTGGATTGGGCTGAATTGCTGCTGAGTGAGTATGCGTCCTTTGGGTGATTTTGCCAAGGCAGTCCGATCGCTTACCGCTTTTTGACGTGGGCGAAATTGGGACGAGGGGGAAGTAGCATGATTGGGTGAGCTTTCACTGAGTGAGTATGCGTTTGTTTTGGTCTTGCCAAGGCAAATCCATATCTTGGCATTCTTCAGGAGGGTGGAATCGCTCTTTGTGTGGTTTTGCCAAGGCAATTCGATAATCTTCCGCTTTTTGATGTGATGGTTTGTGGATGAGGAAAAAGCTGATTGATTGGTATAGGTTTCTACTGACTGTACCTCGTTTGATTTTGCCAAGGCAATTCAGGAGGGTGGAATCGCTCTTTGTGTGGGTTTGCCAAGGCAATTCGATAATCTTCCGCTTCTTGAGGCGGTGGTTTTTGTGGATGAGGGAAGCTGATTGATTGGTATAGCTTTTTGCAGAATCTACCTCGTACATTTCCGCCGAGGCAATCCGATACCTTCCCACTTTCGAGGTGGGTGGAATCGTTCTTTGTGTGGTTTTGACAAAGGGATTGCATATCTTGGCGCTTTGGTTTGGGATAAGTTTGTTTTGGTCTTGCCAAGGCAACTCGATATCTTGGCATTCTTCAGGAGGGTCGAATTGTTCTTTGTCTGGTTTTACCAAAGCAATTCGACATCTCGCCCCTTTAAATATAGTACTCTGGGATGAGAAAAAAGCTGGATAATTGGATTGGATTCGGCCTTGGTTTTTACAGAGTGAGTGTGCCTTTGTAGGCATCTCCAGGGGGGTGGAATCGTGTGGTTTTGCCAAAGCGGTTTGCATATCTTGGCTACATGTCTTGGCGAGGTATTAGTACATGTGTTCGAATGTGGATTGCCCATCAGACATGTTGCAGGATGCAGACGCAGACTCTTCCTTGATGATGCTGCCAAGATGAAGTGCTTTTACATGATGTGGCCAAGACGCTAATGTGGTCTGTGATGGTTCATTGCTCCTATGATGGTGTGGGAGATGTCTTGCAATGGTGTCGAGGACAGTGATGGAGTTTTTGAGCGGTTGGGTGGCTCGGTGGAAACAAGAATCTGACTATGCCAAGCCATCGGGAATCCCTAATTTTGGTGAGATTGAATTCCTTGTTGGTCGGATTCTTGTTTTCACCGCGAGGGTGGTGAGGTTTTGGAGGGGTGTGGGTTATGCTGATATTAGTAAGGGGAGAAAGGAGGGTGGTTGTGTTGTCTCTTTATATTGTTGTCTGTTGAGGGATTGCTGATGAGTGATAGGGATGGGGCATCTGGGCCCCTACATACAGGTTTTTCCGCTGAGCCATTCCTCCCTCCATCACAAGGATGGTATGGAAAACTTCATTGGGAAAAGAGCTATTATACTACACTTCCATCGCTCGCAAGCTATGTTTTCTGACTGTCGATCTGGCCATCGGATAACGCTTAGTCTACCAGAGATTATAGATTCTCCCTCTTTACCCCGGCATACCAGTAAAGTGTCCCAAAAGGAGGAATCACCACCTGCTGGCCACTCGTCAGCTCCCACCCATTCTTCATCTCCCACTCGCGCACGCTCAGCCCAGTGTGCCGGGTCAACAGATTCCAAGTCTCGTCCGCGGTGCGGCATCGAGCACACGAGACATAGCCGTCGATGGCGTAGAAGATCGGGATGATGGGGATGATGTACGTGAAGAACAAGTGCATCGGCGACCAATACCAGTCCCACAGCGTCGTGATGAAAGGCGAGAGAATGATCATAGTGGTGTTCAGCAATGCAGGAAGGGTGCGGTGCGTCAGCTCGAAAATGCTGTCGTAGCTCCCATCAGTATATACGTTCAGGCGGAGTTCAGCAGGTGCTGTTGGGGGCATCTCACACGAACGCATCGGCCGACTCGACCGCACCTTTCAAGACCTTTTCCGCAGCTGGATCGTCGAAGTGATGGAAGGAAAGATTGAACATCCTGCACTCCTTGTCCTCGGGCGCAGCCAATCGCACCCCTTTCGTCGCATCGATTGGCTGCTCAATGTACGAAATGCTCTCGCTCCTGCTCGTGATTCCCTTCCAAGCCTTGATATCTGGCCACAGATCCGTGAGCACAAATCTCACCCTGTCCAGACCGGCCGACCTCAATTGTTCGTTCATGCGTTGCTCGATCAGCGGTGTGGGCCCGCCGGCGCCGGCGCAGGCGTCAACATACGTGTACTTTGCCGCGCTCTTGGGACCGCCCAGTTGATCGATCAGGATTTTGCAGGCTTGGACGGCGGGTGTGCCAAGGGCGGTTACGGACATGCGCCAGGTGCGGACGAGGGCTTTGTGGGAGTGCTCGCGCAGCCAGGATGGACACCATGTTTGGTCTTCGACCTCTGCTAGGTGCAGCCGTGGGAAGAGAACACGATCCATGGTCATGGTCGCAGTATCGACACGGCGCATCTCATGGAGGTTGCAACTGTGACCTTTTGGGGTTCTCGATGTCCAGTGTGATAATATCTTTCTTCGTCCGAGTTGATGAGAAGAAGTGTTCTCGAGCCATCATTCATCTTCCATCGCGCTGCACTTGTCGGGTCCCGAAATTTTAGAGGACTAAAGATCGAGCGGCAACGGTCCAGGTCAATTTGGCCACGGTATCTCGGCATGCGAAGCGCAATAATTATCGTAATGACGCCCATAGCCGGATATATTTATCATCATTAGCGTAACAAGGGAGAGTGCGTCAGTAGTGCCGCATCGTCCACCAGATCTCGAGGGGTGATAACCCGATGGACAGGGAAGGATATGATCGGCATCGATGGCAGAGGGTGGCGGAGCATATGTTTACTACCGGTGCCCTGTGAAACGCGATCGGTGTTCAGAGGGCAATGATTTGGATCTCGACCGGCGTAGCCAGGGTCATATTGTCTGGTAGATCTCCGGTAGGTATCCGATATAGACTCCCCTCGGGATCAGTCCCCTTCCCGCAGTCTCCGTGCTCGCTGAGATCGCTCCGGCTACAATGCTTCAGAGAATAATTGGCAGCAGGTGTATGTAGAGTATGTCCAAGCTACGATGTCGCGGAGGCCGTTGGACTGCTATCGAGCAAGCAAGGACGATATGTGCAACGAAGAAGCTCGTCGAGAGTGGCCACGTGACCTTCAGCCATTGCTGCGCCCTAACGCAGGTAGCTATCTCACTATGCTCATGCTTAGTTACAGCCTCCCTCGGAGTTCTCAACGATGTATGTGCAGATGGCTGAGATCTCTGGGCGAGATTGTTTCCACTCGGAGGTGAAGGTCGGGTCTCGGCGAATTTGCGGAGAATTCTCAGTTTGATATTGATCTGCAGCGCTAGACTCAATGAGGAAAACCACTTCAACAACTGAAAGAGGTCGAGAGGTCTTGGACGACTCAAGTGGAGTCGAGTATGCATGCACATACCGAAAAAGCTATTGCAGAATATGCTAGTCGCTCCGGTATACAATGAGCGTCTTTCGAATTAGCTTCTTTCGCTGCGCTGCAGACGCGTCTCTCGTTGAGAAACTCTTGCCATTCGTTGTCACCTGTCAACTTCCGCTTGCTTGCACCTCCACTACATGCTGCATGCTAAGGTTGACTGCAGTCTATGCACAGTAGAGGAGATTATGCGGTAGTGGCACGCGTATCAGATGATGGTCTTGCGGCCATATAGCGAAAGAAGGACAGCGCCCTTGTCGTCATTGCCCACAGACCAAAATGATATTCAGGAACTCAATCTACACCATACGGACCGTGTTCAATTGGTCTGGGCCCCGCGAGATCTGCCACTTTTGCCAGATCTGCACTTTCATGACTCATGCAAGAGCACAATCTGGGATGTGAGCTCAGCCACAGGCACTGGTCAATTTGCTACTCTGTCTGAAGAATCGGTCAGCTTCGGTCTTTCCTCCAGTGAAGAGAAAAGTTCCAGTGTATCGAATCTAAAGGTCATGGAGGTTTGATTCGGAGTTCGCAAGCCAGACTACTCCCTCTTCTCAACCTCAATCCTTGGCTTCTCAATTACCTTTGCAAGGCTATTAAATAAGAACGCTGCTCGCCTCTGCACCTACGTCCCTCGACAACCTCACAGAGCACAGTCACGCAGAATCCTATTCCTCAATTTCGATCTCCGCGCTCGCTTCATCACAACACAATGCGTCTTCTCGCCTTTCTCCTACAAGTTGCCTTCCTAGCGTCCCTTGCAGATGCCTCTCGCCTTCCCGCCTGCTCGACATATTCCGTAACACCATGCAGCTGTCCAAACGGCACCTCATACCAAGAATCAGGGACCATCGCCATGATCGGTGCCTCAGCTACTGACGTACGATCAATAATCGGTACCTGTACGTGAACCTCCCCTCCCCTCTCCCTCTTCCCTCATCCTCCCCTCATCCTACCCTCATCCTCCACCCAAAACCTAAAAACACACCACTCATCCACATTTCCCCCTCGCCAGTCACAAACCCAGCCTGGTTCGGCTTCCTCCCCTACGCCACCACCGGCGCAGACGACACCCCCGGCGCAACCCGCTCCTACAACTTCCCCACCAGCATCGGCCAATACAACATCACCGAAGAGCTCACCTACTTCTACACCGACCCCTCCGGCTCCTTCGAGTGGAAATTCGAACAGGCCCCCTTCAACGTCCCCACCGAGTACCACACTCACAACGGTAGCTTCGGCGGATATTGGGCGACGATGAAGTCCGACGCCTTGTTTCAGAACGAGACGGTCGTCAATTGGAGCGCTTATCTCTGTGCTACTGGGCATCCGTTGAGTATGTGTCTGCCAACCATGAAGTATAAGACGTGCTAACACGTGCCGTGCAGATTTCGCACAATTCCAGTCCGGAGCGTTGAATAATGCAATCAAGATCTTGACGCAGCAGGGAAAATTGACGGGGCAAACTATCAAACCTGCTTCCGTCCAGAGCTTTTGAGATTGTCCCTTGAAAAGGAACTTGTGGGGACCGGCAACCGGTGCATTAATTAGCGTGTCTTAATATTGACATAGATTGTAAAGCACCGCTCGGAGTCTGCATTGTTAGCTTTGCATCTAGATTAATTTTCGCTATCAAACATACATGGAGATTTCAACACGGTTACCAAGTCGTTTTGAGACCTATTGAATTCCAACTTTCCACGCATATTAGATAATGCCGCCGTCTTGCGTCGTCTGCATTTGGATCTTCCATATGCTGCCGTAGATTCTTGCGCGCCGGGATACAAGGGTACAATCATCTGCATTTGATCTTGCATGCAAGAGACGGATTCCTGGGTTTCTGAATGCAAGGGTTTGAGATGTAACTCCCTAAAAAAATGGGCCCCTTGCATCCACGTGCATAGAAAACTCCGTGTGGCATATGCAAGATCCGGATGCAGGTGATTGTACCCTTGAATTCAGGAGCTATCTCCGGCATATGCGAGATCCCATGGTAGATGACTGTACCCTTGTATCCAGAAGCCTAAGAATCTTGATCTAGCATATGCGAGATCCAAATGTAGATGGATAGAGAACTCCGCCTGGTATATGCAAGATCCGGATGCAGGTGATTGTACCCTTGCATTTAGGGGTCCAGGATCCTTATGCAATCGGGTACCGGCATAATCCCCTTGGGTTGTCGATAGTTGGGGTCGGTTTACGTTGCCGTAAGTCGGAGTGCGCTCTCTAGTATTGTCATCCGTGTGCTTTTTGGTTCCTGGAGGATTGTTTGTGATGTGAAGTGTTGTCTTGATTATGTATCTAGTGGAATAGTGGAGTGTGACTGTTCCTGTTGGCTGAGCAAGATGGGTGTTTTATTGGTTGATTAGGCTTTTTGATGGGGCATATCCATTCGTATTAGTCTGGATGATGGAAAATATGCTTGACGGATCCTAATATTGCACATTTTGCCAGTCTAAGTCTACAAAATTCGCCCCCCCACTTCCCCAATCATCGTAAGCCTCAAGCCTTCTCACCCGGAACAATAACATCGCAATTATGTGTAACCGGCGCGATATGAAAACGATCCAGGATTCTCATACTCCTATCCGTGACCGAAGGCGCAAGCCTGACGCCCGCACACTCCCTGAAGAAGATCGCGACGAAGAGTCGCATCTCGATCATGACGAGGTGGGTTGCTATGCAGGCCCGTGCGCCGGAGGAGAAGGGTTGGAATTTATCTTGGATCAGGGCTTTGCTTTGTGAGGGGTCGAGCCAGCGTTTGGGGTCGAATCTGTGGGGCGTATGTATGTGAGTGGAGTCGATTGGGATGTTAGGGGTTGAGACTGGACTTACGTCTCGGGGTCTTCCCATGCTGCCGGGTTCCGGTGCAGCGCGCCTGTATGCACTGTTACTGCTGTCTCGGGGGGTATAAGGTAGCCGCCTAGATGTGTAGCTACGGGGGCGTATCGTGGCAGGTGCGTGGCGCCTCCGCCGTAGAGACGTAGAGTCTCATATATGACTCCGTTCAGAAGGGGCAGCTGGGCTGTTGTGGCGTCTGTGATTGGTTCGGTGAGCGCTGCCACCTCAGCTTCGAGCTCCCTTTGCAGTTCCGGCTGGAGAAGGACCTGCCATAGCAGAAAGACCAGGGTGGCACCTACGGCCTCCCCGCCTGCGCCGAGGAACGTCGTGATGTCGTGAGCGATGTCCACGTCGCTCAACTTGACGTCGTCGCTCACGCCGAAGACACCGTGATCATCTTTCGAATACTTGGTGTTTTGGACGAACACGGTTTTGGCTGCGAGTTCTCGTTGTCGCGGACCCTCGTCCCATAAATCAGCGTATCGCCACTCGACGCGAAAGATGTCACGCAGAGTTTTGGAAAATGGCGAGAACCAGCGACCGAGCAGGAAGAGCGGGAAACTGAACAGCATCCATGAATTTAATCTCTGCAGATATGCACCAATGATGACTTCATCGGTCCCCTTGTGGTTTGCCATGAGCCCATTGGTGTTACCGTAGATCAATTGGAAGGCGGCATCATAGCCGAAGAGCATGCACCACTTGAACATGTCGGCAACCTGATCTTTGCTTTCCGTCGCATCCCGCTTGACACCTGCAACAGTCATTTCAGAGAGTTCTCGAATGGCTGGCTCATTGTTCGCCTTCAAAGAATCGTAGGAGAAGCATTGAGTATAAAACCGCTGCCGAGTTCTGTGCACTTTGGGATCACTCAAACTGAAGATGTTGAATGCTGTGCCGGGCTGTTGGTGTTTCCTGAATTCGGTGCCGAACGCGTGAACTTTACGAACTACCTTGGGATCGCTGATGGCAATTTCGCGCGGTGCGATCCGGACCATAGTGCCATACTTCTTGTGCAATGCCTGAACATAGAACCATCTGCTGCCAACAACATCATGCCATTTCAGGGCAAGACCCGAAAATTTGGCATGCCATGGTCCTGGCACATGGCGGAGCGCCGTCGAGTAGGCAAGCCGAAGTCTCTGGGGATGTGTTAGCAATAGGGTTGAGTGACCTGCGCAAGCAAGTCTTACGTATATGATCGACCGTAATATCAATGCGCATACAGCACCGATCAAGACAATGCTGAAGAGCGACGTGCGCTCCAATGATATCTTACCGGTATCCCCAATGTATGCTCGAATAGAAGACACTGCAGGATCCATTGCCAAACGTGAAAGGAAATCCATTCAATCTTCTAGGAAGAGAGACCATAGCCCTTCAAAGAGTACTGGCCCTCTTATGGGGGGATAGCGCGTGAGCAGGTAGGCATCGGAGACCGACATATGGGTCACCCATCATACGTGCAAGCAGACATCGCAGACCGGAGTCACGGTTACGCATCCTATGAGCAAGCAGACATCGCAGACCGATGTTCATGGTACCCATATTGCGAGTAAGTAGATATCGCGTAGTGATGTCCGATCTACACGTCGATGAATATGCAGATGTCGAGGAGCGAAATCAGGATTACCAGTACCGGAGGGCATGGATGCGTACCGGACTTCAATAACACTGGGAAGGACCGGAGACACTGAATCACGCCATGCAGACTGGCCAACAGATACCCATGGGTCCATGGAGGAGCACCGAGCGTTGTGGAGTACAACGTCGATTGCTGCCCTGAGAAAAAGGCTGCACAAGCCACATCCTCAGCGCTGGAATATCAAGGCCGTCATACATACTGTACGGATTTGCTGACGCGGCTATTGGGCGCCGTTTGTAGAAGATTTGATCGCAAGATAAATAGCACAGTCGACGCCGAGTATACGCACTGTCTTATAGAACCACAACGGGAATGCAGCATGCTCTGGACCAGGTGGCAGCAATCGTATTGGCGATGCTGCCGGCACATACTATAGTAATGAATCATGTCGGAGCAGGGATCCTTGCATGATCTTTTACAGCATATGCGCCGTGCATCGCTTATCTCATATCGGAGATTTCAGATGCATGCACCCATCTCGTATCGGGAGCTGGCATGAGCTGCCTACAGTCTCTGGGTTCGTGGCCGGTTCCCGATCCAGACGTAGGCCTTCCTCATAAACAGCTAGTTACCCATAGAACTTCGACTACTGGCACATCTCAGCATACATTTCCTTTTTCCGCTTAGTTTCAACACACTGTCTTGCCGGCTATGGCAACACCCTCGTTGGTTGCATTTGGCGCCATAGCACCATGGCCAGCATCAGATCGACTGGATCAGCTTCGAGACGCTTTACTGTACCAGAATTCATTGAAACCTATCTTGAGTGCAATTCAAGAGCTTCCAATGCTATGGAAAACTCTTTCGGGCCAGGATCCGAGTCTACAGAACACCACAGGAAAAGCCGCTGCGGACCAGTTGGCGCAATGGACAACCGGAGTTGGACCCGCTCAGGTCCTCGACGACAAGGGTAATGTTACTAGAATGCCCCTGACAACCATTGCCCACATCGTGCAATACTTCAATTATCTACGTCAACGTGATGAGCCACTCGGTCATGAATCAGTCTTGAAAAGTGTGGGACTCGGCGGCGGTATTCAAGGGTTCTGTATTGGTCTCCTAAGCGCTCTTGCAGTGGCAAGCGGGAAGACGGAAGACGACGTTGGAAAATTCGCAGCCATCTCTGTGCGTTTAGCCTTTTGCGTTGGCGCTTATGTTGATCTTGATCAACATCGCAACAGTGGTGGCTCCAAAGCCTCGACTTTCGCCGTGAGGTGGAAGACGCCCACGACGTTGGAAGATATCCAGCGCCTCCTTTCCGGACATCAAGATGTGAGTTTTACTGTCAAATTTCGTCACTCCACATTCCATCTAGCGTCCCCACCCGTTGCCAGACATCAGAGCTGCTATGCACTTGATTTCGTCTGATCTTCTTTGATGTAGTATGAGGCATCCCACTAATTGTGATAATAGACGTACATAGCTGTAGTTCGAGATGTTAGGGATGTGACGGTAACGGCGCCAGCTTCTGTCGTTGAGCATTTGCTCGAGGATCTGTCAAAGGTAGGCGCCTCTGTGCGTGAAACTGGTGTTTCTGGACGATATCACGTGGCCGCACATGATGGAATTCCCCAAAGAATCTTGAAGGCCTGCCAAGCACAGTTCAGTCCGCAATTTGATGGCCATTCTCTCGTGAGGTCCAACACTGACGCACATCTATTCTCTGATGAGGACACTGCTCGATCAGCTCTGGAATGCATATTGAGAGAACGTGCAGACTGGTACTCTACGATGTCTGCAGCCGTTGCTGCACTTAATCAGATCAGCGCCAATCCTTTCATACTCTCCATCGGTACCGATGCGGTACCGCAGTCAGTCGCAAGGAATATTTCAGTTGTGAAAGCAAGCATGGTTGTCGACGGAGTCAACGGCGCCGCAGAATCAGAAACATCGGCCCAGACTTTGGATCCTGCGGCATCGCTTGTTCAGGGATATCCAAAAGATGCCATTGCAATCATTGGTATGGGCTGTAAAGTCCCCGGCGCTAATACCATTGACGAATTCTGGAATTTGCTCACGGAGGGAAAGTCTATGCTGTCGGAAATGCCGGAAACAAGGTTTGGACGAGGTCGCTCTGCTAGGTCCAACAGCAGCCTACGATACTGGGGCAACTTCTTGCAGGACATGGAAGCTTTCGACCATGGCTTTTTCAAGAAGTCGCCACGAGAAGCAGCTTCCATGGATCCTCAGCAGCGTATCTTACTCCAGATTGCTTACGAAGCTTTGGAGTCGTCGGGATATTTCGCCGAGTCATCAAGGCCTGAGGACGTTGGCTGCTTCATTGGGGCTTGTGCAACAGACTATGACTTCAACGTAGCATCACACCCTCCTGGAGCATACTCAGCAATTGGCACGCTTCGGTCTTTTCTTAGTGGCAAGTTGTCACACTATTTTGGCTGGTCCGGTCCCTCTCTTGTTCTGGATACTGCGTGCTCTTCGTCGGCGGTCGCCATCCATACTGCATGTACTGCTTTGAGGACTGGTCAGTGTTCTCAGGCTCTGGCAGGCGGGATCACACTGATGACAAGCCCGTATCTCTACGAAAACTTTGCCGCAGCCCATTTCTTGAGTCCAACGGGAGCGTCGAAGTCATTCAGCGCAGATGTAGATGGGTATTGTCGAGGCGAAGGTGGTGGTCTGGTGGTTTTAAAACGTCTTCCAGATGCTCTGAGGGATCATGACAATATCGTTGGTGTCATCGCCGGCTCGGCGGTCAATCAGAACGATAATTGTGTGCCTATCACTGTCCCTCATACCTCGTCTCAGGGAAATCTATATGAACGAGTTACCGAAATGGCAGGAGTGAAGCCTAGTGAGGTTACTTTTGTAGAAGCTCACGGTACTGGGACACCAGTTGGCGACCCCATCGAGATGGAGAGTATTCGCCGCGTTTTCGGGGGACCAACCCGAGACGTCCCATTGATCGTGTCATCGACCAAGGGCAACATCGGACATCTTGAAGGAGCTTCCGGGGTTGCGGCATTAATCAAAGCCATCCTGCAAATGGAGAATCGCCTTGCGCCTCGCCAAGCGTCATTCAAGACATTGAATCCAAAGATACCGGCACTCGAACCAGACAATCTTTGCATACCAGCGTCGAATCTTGCATTATCAGGAGAGCGATTGACCGCTTGTGTCAACAACTACGGCGCCGCTGGCAGTAACGCCGCCATGATTATATTTCAAGCTCCTTGCAAGGGATCCCCCCATCACCGCAATCCCGAGATGATCATCTCTTCACGGGCTACCAAATATCCAATTCAGCTGGCGGCTGCATCAGCAACCAGTCTTCTCGCATACTGCGCGGCTCTTGACGAATTCTGCCACCATTTGCGGCGTACTCGAAATCCATCAGAGCAGTCGCAGATACTACCAGACTTGGCCTTCAGTCTTGCGACAAGGCTCAACCAAGAGCTATCCTTCTCATTGACAGCGAGTGTCACTGATCTGGATCAGCTGCAAGCTCAGCTTCGTCAACAAACTACAGCGAATAACGCTATCAAGCAACGCTCAAAGAGGCCTCCGGTAGTATTGTGTTTTGGGGGCCAAGTCTCAGACAAAGTCGCACTCGATAAGCGCTTGTGGCAAGAGTCTACGCTGCTGCGTTCTTACTTGGATATCTGTGACAACACTCTGCGCGCCATGGGATATCCGGGGCTCTACCCCGGCATCTTCCAAACGGAGGCCGTGACCGATGTTGTCGTACTACATTCGATTATCTTCGCAACACAATATTCTTGTGCGAAGGCTTGGCTCGAATCTGGCCTGAAAGTTGATGCTCTCGTTGGACACAGCTTCGGCCAGCTCACTGCGCTGTGTGTCTCCGGAACGTTGTCACTGCGAGATGGCCTGAAATTGGTGGCAGGGCGGGCATCTCTGATGCGGAAATATTGGGGTCCCGAATCAGGTACAATGATCGCTGTCGAGACAGATCAGCAAACTCTGGAAGAGCTCCAAACGGTTATGTGTGCATCTAATGGCGGCTACAGCTTTGAGATCGCTTGCTTCAACGGGCCAACATCGCATGTTGTGGTGAGCGACCAGGCTTCTGCTGACGAGCTCGAAACGAAAATGCGTGAGCGGGCAATAAGACACAAGAGGCTAGATGTCCCATATGGCTTCCATTCTCGGTTCACGGAGCCCTTGTTACCGGACCTTGAGCTTCTGGCATCATCTATCACCCTCCACGAGCCGAAAATCCCCCTGGAAACCTGTACAGACACGAACAACTGGACAGCACCTACTGCGAAGCTCATCACTGCTCATACACGAGAGCCAGTCTTCTTTGGTCAGGCAATACAGCGTTTGCATGCCAAATTGGGTCCATGCACTTGGCTGGAAGCCGGCTCAGACTCGAGCATAGTCAATATGGTGCGACGAGCCCTGGGACAATCCTCGACTTCTGCCAACAATTTTGTATCCTCGCAATTGAACAAGCCCAATTCCACTGAGCTGGTAGTGGATGCGACAGTGGCTCTATGGAACGCTAGCCACCAAGTACAATACTGGAATTTTCATAGACTGCAAAGGCCCCAGTATGATCGTCTGCGTTTGCCTCCTTATGCATGGGAGAAGTCAAGACATTGGCTAGAATTGGACATGTCTGCAGCACTGAATTCGAATAACAAAACCAATGTGCCTCCTCCGACAGACATAGCAGCGCACATACCGCCTGTGCTCATACGCCTGGAGTCATTTGACTCGCGCGGACATCACTTCGTCATCAACCCGAGCAGCGAAGAATATCAGACAATTGTCAAAGGCTTCGAGTCATTGGGTAGCGCGGTGTGCCCCTCTACACTATACGTGGAGCTGGCATCCAGAGCCGTCAAGATGGCTGATGAGGGTAAGGAGACCGGTTTGCTCTCAATACGAGAGTTTCAGGTACACTCTCTCCTTGGACTGAATGTCGGTCACACCATCAGCCTTGATCTCCAACGGCTTGCTCAAGGCTGGAAGTTCAGGATCACTGGTGCAGACGGGTTATCAAACAGTCCAAAGCCGGGAGAAGCAGCCTGTCATGCCGAGGGCATAGTCGATTCGAAAAAAGCAGACACTAGTCTAGATGAAGAATTCCGTCGATATGAGAGACTAACAGGTCACGACAAGATCGCCTCTATCACGGATGATCCTCGAAGCGAATCGCTCCGGGGCAATGTGATGTATAAAATGCTTAGCAGAGCCGTCGATTATCCGGACTGGTACCGCGGGGTGAGGAGTGTGGCTGCTGTTGACTCGCGCGTTGTCGCCAAGATTACAACCCCATCAGGCATTCCAGAGATTGTTTGCAAAGAGACCACGACTCAACTACCCATTTTAGAGAGCTTCCTTCAAGTCGGTAGCTTGCACGCAAATTGTTTGCATGAGTGCACAGGCGGCGAAATATTCCAATTTACCAGGGCAGACTACTTGCAATGGGCCCCGGGCTTCCGGTTCGACAGCCTTAGCACCTCTGCAGAAGCATCATACGACGTATTAGCTTATACTTCCAAAAATACGGGAGACGTGGCATACGATATGTTTATTCACGATACAGTCACGGCTCGACTGGTACTGCTTATACTAGGCGTCCACTTCACGGATACTCGCCGACCGGTCACCACTACAGCTGGCTTGAACACTGCATCGGCGCCTGCGCAGGACGTGCCGGTATTCACGAACGCCAATTCAGAGAGAACCGAGCATGGTCCGACTGGTCAGTCGCCAGCAGTACCACAAACGCAGTCCGGGTTGAGCAAACCAGGTAAGGATGCGAAGACGAGCATTTTTGAAGATATCTGCGGCCTTCTGGAGGAGCTGGCAGACATTCCTAGAGACCAAGTGCGCGGTGATGTATCCTTCGACGGTCTTGAGGTGGATTCATTGATGGTCATTGAACTCATTAGCGAGCTCTCGACCTTGTTCCGAGTTGAGTTACCGATCGACGAGATGGTGGAACTTACCGATATTGATTCGCTCGTCAACTATTTGCATGCGAAAGACTGCGTCGGCAGCTCTTTTGTGGATGATGGTGACAATGCATCATCCTCAGACTCCAGCCAGGGACCATCTACGGGGGCAAGCTCTCCGCCGGAATCCACGAAGGACAGTGCAATGACAACGCCACCTGAAGCGATGACACTGGCGGATCACTCTGAGTCATTCGCCGCCAAACCAGAATCACGAGCAGTGCCTGCGAGACAAAATGAAACAAGCATGCAACCTCTGAATATGGGCCTTCATGGCATTCAACAGGTTTTCGCAGGGCTGCGCTTCGATTTCGAAAAGTATGGCGAGCAGACAGGCGCCAAAGGATTCTGGACGACCGTCTACCCTCAGCAAGCGGACCTGGTGTGTGCATATGTTGTGGACGCATATCGCAAGCTGGGCTGCGACCTCGCGAGTCTTGCCGCTGGTCAGCAATTGCCACCGATCAATGCGCTGCCCAGGCACAAGCACCTCGTCGCGCAGCTGCAGAATATTCTGGTGGACAGCGGGCTTCTGGAGCTTCGGGGCGATCAGGTACACGTCAGAACTGCAAAGACACTTGACTCGACACCAACCGCCATTCAGTACGAGCACATGTTACAGCAACACCCTCTTTACGCTTCTGAGACCAAGTGTTTGAACTTGACTGGCCCATATCTTGCTGATTGCTTGATTGGAAAGAAGGAGCCGTTGTCATTACTCTTCGGCAACAAGCACAACCTCGAAATCCTCGCGGACTTCTATGCTAATTCGCCACTGTGCAAGGCAGCCACGCGCCTCCTAGCAGAATTTGTGAGCTCTACATTCTCAGCAAAGCAGTCTGACGGCACTCTTTGCATCCTCGAGGTGGGCGCTGGCACGGGAGGCACCACCAGATATCTCGTGGAGTTTTTGAACCGTTGTGGAGTGTCTTTCGAGTATGCTTTCACAGACATTTCCCAGTCACTTGTTTCTCAAGCCAAGAAAAAACTTTCAAACTTTCCGCAGATGAGATTCATGACCTTAGACTGCGACCGGCCCGCGCCGCAAGAGCTCTTGGGAAAATTTCACATCGTAATCTCGACCAACTGTGTTCATGCTACTAGCAATATCACAACGTCGACAACAAACATTCTGCCCATACTTCGTGACGACGGCGCCCTCTGCCTGGTGGAGTTTACAAGGAACCTGTACTGGTTCGATCTGGTCTTTGGTCTCCTAGAGGGTTGGTGGCTTTTCAGCGATGGTCGTCAACACGCCCTAGCGAATGAATGGTTTTGGGGTAGTAGTCTCCGCGCGGCCGGATACAAGCATGTGTCCTGGACGGACGGCAAGACTGAGGAGGGAAGGACGCAGCGGCTGATTTGCGCTTTCAAGGCAGAGGCGAAGAAAGATAAAGAGCCCGCCGCGCGAAATGGAACAGTTACGAAGAGAGCCGGGGTTCCAATGGAGGAAGTAGTATGGAAACGGGTTGGGGCGCTTGAGCTCTCGGCTGATATATACTTCCCCAAGACGTCTGACTCGCCCCAGAGGAAACGGCCAATAGGTACGATGAACTCTCAACCGTTTGCAGATCCCCTACAGCTAACAGTGACGCAGCTCTCCTCATTCATGGCGGAGGGCACTTCCTGTTTGGACGAAAAGATGTGCCCATGAAGCACATTCGAACACTGATTGAACGTGGCTTTCTCCCAGTCAGCACAGACTACCGACTTTGTCCGGAGACGAATTTGTTTGATGGGCCAATGACGGATTGTTGCGACGCTCTGGAGTGGGCGACAAGGACGCTGCCCAATCTGCCGCTGTCGGGACCTACCGTTAGGCCCGACCCAACCAAAGTCGTCGCATTTGGTTGGTCTAGCGGTGGACAGCTGGCCATGAGCTTGGGCTACGCAGCTCCCGGCAAAGGTATCAAGGCACCCGACGCCATATTCGCGCTGTATCCCCCTAGTGATATGGAATCGGACCGTGAGTGTTGCACTGAACCAAGTCGATAAGCGAGAAAAAGCCTGCTGACTTATGAAAACAGACTGGCATAAACCATGCTTTCCCTTGGCTGCGGAAGAGGAACCAACAGACGTTGAGGATATTCTGGCAGGCGTTCGAGAAAGTCCGGTAAGAACGTTGCCCCATCAGCAAGAACGCATGACCACAAGATTAACAGTGCGATTTAGATAGTGGAATATGCTCCAGTCAGTGAGAAAAGAACCATGGATCTCTCGCTGACTTTGAAAGACGATCGCGCGAAGATCATTCTGCACATGTGCTGGAACTCACAAACAGTGCCCATTCTTGTACATGGTCTACCGCATAAGGGGATGGTCTCAGCCACGGACAAGACTGACTGGAAATATCAGCCAGCTGCTTCCGTAGAACAGGTGCAAGCGATCAGCTCACTGTGGCAGATCAGGCAGGGCAACTACAAGACGCCTACCTTCATAGTCCACGGCAAGGACGACGACTGGCTACCTCTTTCCATGAGTGAGCGAACAATTGATGAGTTGAAGAGCCGCGGCATTCCCACTAGGCTAGCTGTTCCGGAAGGATGCCGGCATGCCTTCGATCTGTTTCCAGTTGGGGATCCGCGTGGGAGTGGCTGGACAGCAATTGAGCAGGGCTACGAGTTCATCTGCAGTCAGTTGGGCATGACTTGACGATATACACTCCATGATCACTGAACGAAAGCCTGGTTCGGGACTTGGTCGGTTGAGGTGGATTGAGGCGTCGGGCAACGGAAAGTCGGATACAAGCTAGCCGGATGCGCTTAGCCATAGGATATCTCTTGGCACTCTTGGCGCTCTTGGCGCTTGCCAAATGGAGCCGCAATCAACTTTATATACGAAAGTTTCATAGAATCTGAAGCGATCAATAGACTATCTGAATTCCTATGTATACTCATGAGAGTTTTGACGGCCCAGTCTCTCAATATGATTTGGTAATTCTCCTCACAAGAAACACTACAATGCACGTCTGGTATCAACGCTACAATAGCTGTCCGCGACTTCCCGCTTTTGCCAAGTGCTGTCACGTCCAAAGTCGAGAGCGAAAGCCTTAATCAAACGTACAGATTTATGAGGTTGCACGTCAGACAATCGACGTGTGAAGAGGCAAGAGTTCGCGAGATTCGGCTCAACACCCAGATTCAAAAGCGACAGTATGATTGTTCTAGGCGCGCTGCTTGTTGACCGGCACCAGGGGCCTTTAATTATGCTCCTTTGATGCAGTTGAATGTATTCATATACTTCAACATTTAAAGGTCGTAATCATTGGCAAATGGATGCAGCCAGACGCCCCATGGTAGAAACCGTCGAATCCACGATACCATTTTCTGGTAGCCGGCGTGCAAAGTGTTTGAGCTTGGAACTAGTGCTTGTGTGTTGGGGAGGTGTGCTTTTACCTCGGAGACGACATGTCCAGGCAATGACCGTAAGGAGCCGAGTGTGCTTCGATATACGAGCGCTTGATATAGCGTACAGAGTCCCAGAACCGAGATACCAGTACGCAGCTCTACAAGCATGAATTCGGTTGGGTAAGTCATCATCGGCTTATACTGTTTACCAAGTTATGCCATACTAAGCGATGCTAGATATCGATTGCAGCTTCGCACGGATGGTGCATCCAGGGGTGCTCAGCTTCGAAAGCTCTTTGCTGCAACAACGTAAAGCATTTGTGCGAAAGATTTTGACCATGTCCTGCACTGGGGCCTTGTCCTTACTCGGATGCACCGTCCTACTTTGACCCAGTACAGAAGCCTGCAATGGAAACGCCGAGGAAGACTGCCACTACTGGAATGGCCGACTTTGAGCCCATGCTTCCCGTGCCGACGTTTTCGTTGTCCGGCGCGCGGAACAGCAGCGTGAATAGCAGTAGCAAGACCACAGAGGTACGTTGGAATTCAATGCCAAGAACAGTGCCTTGTTGTACTGAAGAGCGACGGGTCTAAGGGTCGGGATGGAAGGGTAGAAGTTCAGGTCGGTGAAGACGATGTTTGATACGATGACAAATAAGAGAGGTCGACCATGCAACCTGCATGTGCAAACAATGCCGGAATCCGACGCCGCTATGGTGACGTCCCGAGCTGTGCACAACCTCGAGGCCAATCTCAGATGCGTGCCCGCTAAAGCTGCTACCCGACAGCAGCCACAAGTGCAGACGGAGAATGCGGGTGGTCCTCACGACAGGCCAAGCGGTGACGATTCCGACACGAACGCCTCAGACTTGTCTTCAATCAGCCCACAAACTCACCCTATCCAGCTGTTCAACAATGGTTTGCTCGGCTCCTATGTGTATGGGCCTGCTATCCCCTCGCCTCGTGCACCCAGATTGCGCAAGGCGCCGGCAAGCTCTGTTTTGCTCGCGTGCTGCTCTCGATGGAGGACATGCTCGCCATCACAGCGCACGCCTCGTCATGGCTGTCTCTGTACACATCGCTCTTCCTAATGATCAAGTTCACGAAGACAAGTGATGATATACTGTTGCAGTACGGCAAGCTGCAGGATTCGAGTGCGCATCTTGTAGCAATCGCTGCTCATTTTCTGTCTCTAGCAATTATCGTCAAGCAAGCGCCGGATGACACTGCTAACCGTGCAGCGGCAGCATGAGAGATGCTCGCTCATTCATCAACGATGTGTCTGATCACGTCAAAAGCCAAGTTATATCTGACGAAATCCTTGCAGGAAGTCTGGAAGGCATAGAGATAACGCTACTGTTCCTCAGACTGTAAGACTATTCCCTACCACCTCATCCTATATCCAAGAATCGGACCGAAAGCGACCCATAAGTGCACCCAGTCAGCATGGATGCGCAGATGTGGGAAAATCCTGGCTGCTCTCACGAGAGTCATCGCTTTGGCAGAGTTGATTGACTTGCCGCGGGCCTCGATGGCGAGCGCAAGGCACCAAGAACTTCTAGCTGCGATCCAGCCCGGTGCCCGACCAGGAGCATCGATTTCTCTCATCAAGAGATGGAAGCGGAAAGCCGAAGTATGGGAGCCTATTTGCGCGGTAGATAGGATAACATCAATGATGTCGTCGCTACCTCTCAACCGTAGATCACTCCCTTCCAAAGCGGCGCAATAGTGGAACCTCGGGGACATGTCAATTCGCAAGCTTACCTGTATCAGCTAGCGGACATCGCGAGCTGCGTCCATGAGCTAGATAATATCTACTCCTCGGGAAGACCCCTTTTAGAAGTGTTCAGTACAGTGATCGGCACTGATCAGGAGCTACGGTTACTGGCATCCCTCACGCCTAAGACTTAGCAACAACTTCTCTGGCCTGAGCTCTCGATCGATGAGCTCTTGCAATACTGGCATCGGTATCTCACGGTGAGAGCGCATCTCCGGCTTGCGCTTAAGTATGACGAGGCCCAACAGTCCGCTTTCAACTTCATGGCTTGCTTTAATGGTCAATAGTTCGCAAGGCGCTACGTAATATTGTATACCATCCTCCCAGCCGGCTTCTTCATAAACCGAGTAATCGACTTGCAAGCCTTCACAGCAACTACCTTGCTGCTGCTTACCAGCTGCCGCACCACCACTGGCTCTGTGCTTTCCCGCAGGCAGTCGATGCTCATGTCACAAAAGGGCTTGTGGACCGCTACTGAGCGGGCCGAAGGACACTTTACACACCGCGCAGCGGACGCCATCCGGTCATTCAAGTCAGTGTTGCATCGATCGCAGACGTCAGAATTGCAAGAGATACTCCCGAGTCTTCCATGTGTGAGGAGAATTATGTCTCTCGCAAATCTTACGCTGCCAAGGCTGTTTCAACGTGGATCTATACCATTTTTATTCACATTGGCAATATGCTGCGTCCAGAAAAGGACCCATTCCTGCTGGCTAAGCAATGCCTACCAAACCTTCGGGCCGTAACTCGATGGATTCCTCGGTATATTCGAAGGGAATTCGTTCTTGACCGACAAGAACCCCGGAACCGAACATTAGCTCACATGGACCAGATGGGATGGCATTGGTTATGCGAGATCGAAGATCAAAGAACAAAGAAGATTCGGCATAGCGCGAACTCCTCGGCGAGGATGCATCGCGACGATAGCCTCGCCAGTTCCGTGCTGTGTGTGACCACATCTCGGGGATCGGAATATACCCCTAGGACCCCATGATTTCAATGGCCTAGTCTCCACGACACATTAAAAACCGCTTGCACTTGAATATTTGATCCGGGACAAGTGTGTATTAGGCCGTCGTTACTGGAATTCCGACTGGCTCTTGTGTCCTAAACACCGAGGACCTCCGCTGCTGGGCTGCCGCTGACCTTCGTTTTCCGGACTCTCTTGGGAGACCGGTAGAGCCGGGAACCGGTTAATCTACAGCTCAGATTCATACTTCTCGCGTTGGAACATGTCCCTAGCGCCAAGTCGACTCTTATTGGTTAGCCGTAGTCCGGTAGAGTCGGACACCGGTGAATCCGCGGGACTACTTATGTTATCTTAGCACCAATTCATCACCCCTATTCGTTATTTATGCTACTTTTGCCAAGAGCTCGTAGATTCTCTGGGATCTCATTAATCCAAAGTGGAGGGCTAAGGACTCCTGCAGATTGTTCAGCACGAAACCCAGCGCTAATCTCTCCGCCTCAGCCCCTTAAGGGCATCATCATCACTGACATGATCATCTCTCTTCTGTCTTCTCCCACTTGAAACAAAGATTGTGAAAGAGTAACGCGGATAAACAAGCTTACACACTGTCCACTCCAGTCTACCAACCATGTCCTCTCAGCGGACAGAACCCTCTTTCTTGCCCTTGACCCCTCCCAACGAGTCTTCCATAGCCATTGGCAGTCCTCAAAAGCGGAGACTATATTGTCTCACCGTCTGTGGGTACCGCAAACCCACACTCAGCGAAGAGGAGTACGGAGAGTACATGACAAAAACGCATTCCCAGCTTCTCAAGGGTTTAATGGCCAAGTACGGAGTCATCAGATGGACTCAAGTAGGCAACATCTTCTCCACCTTGCACAGTCCAAGCCTGATGCTGCCTTTTTTGAGCATCAAACATGGTTCTGCGTGGTGCACTATGGATATGCCAAGACTCTTTAAGATTCGGCGAACGACATTGATACTGACTATCGCGACAGACTCACAACACGACCGAGACGCGCACCCTTATGGGGACGTTGTATGACCCTAAGTTCACCAACGTTGCGGACTTCGATTGCTTCAGTCAATTTGTGTTAGAGAGCGTGGACAATCTCGTGCGCATGAGGCAAGATCCACTCTTCACTGCCGCTATTCGAGATGACCATAAGAACTTTGCGGATGCAACACGTACCAAGTATGTTAGCCCGTTTCTTGGAACGCTGTTTTCCTTTCCGAATTCTTGCTACGAAACTTCCGCGATCATTGTCGCAACCTTCGTTCTCTCCATCTGCTTCGCACTGACAATTGAGCGATAGGATAACGATGGGCTATATCGAGGAGTTCATCACGGACGGAAAGGTGGTGTAAACTTGAGCTTTGGAAGAATCCCAATGATGTAGGCCATCATGCGCAGCGCCGGTCATCACTGAGCTCTTCTAAGCTCTCACTGTGTTCCTCGTCTGGGATTACCAAGGTGTTGAATACAGCGCCGTGTACATGAATGTATGATTTCGAGAGCGTCTGTAGCCCATAGATTTTACAGCTATGATATGCTGCACTGAAGTAGCCAATGTCTGTATGTACACAAAGCTGTCATAGGAGCTCTGCTTATTCATGCAGGTAGCTTCATTGAAATACTTACAGTACTGATAGAAGACAGCTTACAACGAGTTGGTCGTATATGTTTGATAGCCTGCAGGTGGGCTTGGCCTCGGGTGTGAGGCTTGCTAGAAATGTAGATGGTTCGTGCAAGTGTCTCGAAGGGCAACTGGAGGAAGACTATGCCGGCTGAGACGGCTTCTTTTCGCATTTGATACCTTATACTGGTGTAGCCAAGGCAAGTTTGCAGAGCACGATAGATATTTGCATCTCTTCAGGAACGGAACTTAGAAGAGAATCTTGTGCATTACTTGATAGACATCTGCAAGTCTTTAACATCATTTCTCAATAACGCAATTAATTCAAATTCATTACATGGAAGCAAAGAGAGTCGAAGACCAGCCAAGGTCGCTTGCATGGTGGATGTAGATATCTGTTAGTTGATGAAGTGTTTATTGAATTGGTTGGTACTATCTTGCACGACTTGTTGTGCTTTTGGAAGAGATCGATTTGAGAATGATAGCAACAAATGTGGTTCTCGTTATAAGCCCATCGCAGGCTAAGCTAGATCAGCCCTATCGTGATACTCCAAGAGGAGGGGCTTAAATTGTGGGTCATAATAGAATACTGTGAATACGTCACCAGCACTCGAATCCTGGTTCACGCTCGCCAACTATTACCTTGCGGCATGTATGAGATTCTAAGCTCCACTGATCAAGCATTCCATATCTCAATTGGTGCTTCTTGGATCTAAAAGCGGCCTCCATCGGTCTACTCCCTACAATTATCCAACATGGCAGCACACGGGAAGCAGGAAGGGAGCAAGGAAGAGTCTCTGACTACATTACTCGATGAGGATCAACGAGGGGAGCTCACGCTCCTTATCGCCAGTGCTACAGCTGCCATGCGGAAGACTATCACCTCGAGCTTCGACGCCAATGTGAGCATTTCAGGAAGCTTTAAGACGAATCGTGCTGATGCTCTCAGGCTGGTATCTCCCAAGACCTTGTACAAGAGCTCACCTCCGAAGACGACAAGATCATGAATGCGAACTTCGACCCCGCTACTGCAGATGTCACCCAACTTGATGCGGAGCGAAAGATGAAAGAGCAGAGGGAGAAAGAGCTGAGCGCACCGGCAATGATGGAATTGAAGAAAGACTCCCTCAAATTCTTCGACGAATGGCGTACACATGTCATCATACGGGTGGGCGAGGTTGTCAATTCGAAAGAGGAAGCAGCATCACAAATGCAGCACGCACAACCTCCAGTCTCGACCATACCAAATGCGCCAGACACTAAGGTCGACCCCTCGAGCTCTACAAAATCTGATGAGTCGGCCGCCGCTGCCCTGTCCAAATTCTACCCTCCCATTGATACGCCACTTGCGTCTCTTGAAGAAAAGCACAAGATCCTCATTATACACTCTATGCTCCTTCTGCTTCTCTCTCTCGAACACTACGTCGCTCCATCGCGTGTGCTCCTCCTCTATATGACCTCATCTCTTCACCTCCCACTCAAAGTTCTTACCGAAGACGAAGAGAAGATGGCTACGGGGCTGCTTGAGGCCGCGAAGCATATGTCAGGTGAAGAAGAGACCAAGAAAAAAGCTGCGGAGAATAAGGACTCACGGAAATGGAAAGTCGGCCTTGCATCCGTCGCAGGCGCTGCACTTATTGGCGTGACAGGCGGTCTGGCCGCACCTTTAGTCGCGGCCGGTGTGGGAAGCGTCATGGGTGGTCTCGGACTAGGAGCAACAGCTGCAGCAGGATATCTCGGCACCGTAGCTGGGAGTACAGTGCTCGTCGGTGGCCTATTTGGAGCCTACGGAGGACGCATGACAGGACAAATGATGGACAATTACGCCCGAGAAGTAGAGGATTTCGCATTCTTGCCGGTGCGAAAGGATGGCAAGGATATTGATGTAGATGAAGAGGAAGAGGCAGACATTGCCAAGAAAACCGAGAGCGTTGAGAAGACGCTCACGGACGAGAGTGGAGTTCAGCCACCACAGACTCGCGAAGGTGCCAGCATGGCTAAGGAGGCTATCCGCGACTCAAAGACGAAAGCTACGGAGAAAACCCAAGAGGAGAAGGAAGGTGTCGAAGATCCAGCACACCGTCGGCTGCGCGTTACAATTGGCATAACAGGCTGGCTGACATCGAAATCCGAGGTTGTAACACCATGGCGTGTGCTGGGTCATGCTAGCGAAGTCTTCGCCCTGCGCTTTGAGCTGGAAGCTCTTATGAACCTTGGCAACAGCATGACAGCCATGGTATCCTCAGCTGCATGGGGATATGCCAAATCGGAGTTGATCAAGCGTACGATCTTCGCTCAGCTGGCCAGCGCACTGTGGCCGGTCGCGCTACTCCAAGTCGCTAGAGTAGTAGACAATCCATTCTCACTTGCTAGGAGCCGTGCTGAAAAGGCCGGAGAGGTGCTTGCTGACGCCTTGATCAATAAGGCGCAGGGTGAAAGACCCGTTACCCTGATCGGGTACTCGCTTGGTGCGAGAGTGATCTACTCGTGCCTTATGTCGCTCGCAAAGCGTAGGGCATTCGGGCTCATCGAGAGCGTTGTCATGATCGGAGCACCAGCACCAAGTACCACAAGTGACTGGCGCGTTATGCGCTCTGTCGTCGCCAGTAGACTCGTCAATGTCTACAGCGAGAACGACTACGTCTTGGGCTTCTTGTACCGAACCAGCAGCATCCAGTACGGCGTGGCAGGCCTTTCAAAGATTGAGGGTATCCCTAGTGTTGAGAATGTGGATGTCAGTGAAACAGTCAGTGGCCATCTAAGATACAGGTACCTTGTTGGAAGTATCTTAAAGAAGATCGGCTTCGAAGATATCGAGATGGAAGCTGTTGCCAAGGAGGAAGAAGCTCTCAAGAAGATGGACGAGGAAGAAGCAAAGAAAAAGCTCGCCGACAAAGCGAAAGCAGAGGGCGGCCAGATACTCAAAGACAACCCTCTCGGCGTTGGCAAGGATGGAAAGCCCAACGCACCAGTGGTAGAGAAAACCGAAAAGCAGCAACAAGAGGAGAAAGACGCTGCCGAAGCCGAAGCTTCGAAGATGGAAAAGGACGTAAAGGATAAGACCGATAAAGGAATGTTGGTCTCCGCGTGGGGCTACTTGCCACTGCGACTCCGTGGCGATAAAGGTGTGGGTAAGGCAGAGAAGGCGGAGGGTCAGGCTACCGAGGAGGCGGAGGCTCTGGAGAAACCCAAGCCACAGCAGCCGAAGAAGGAGAGCGACGGTGGTTGGGCTTCTAATCTTGCAGGTGGCGGTAAGCAGTCTCTGAGTAAGGCTCAGGGCTGGGCTGGGAACTTGTTGGGTGGAGGAAGCAAGTAACGGATTTACGACGGGGTGTGGAAATGCCACAACACGATGCAACGAACGGCTACGATTTGAGCCATAGCTATGATACCTTTGTACTTCGTCAACGATTTTGTTAGTAAATAACAGACATGTTTTGCGTTGATCCCATGTAAGTACCGTCTTGGGTGCATCTACGAACTTGTCTGCATACTCTAAGTTCCCACGCAAGAATGTCTTGATTCCGGAGACGAAACTTTCCTCCAGTCTTGACTTTACCTGTAAAACAATACCTTAGCGCCATACAACTCAACAGAGCCTGCAATGAGTGAGCAGCTGTAATGCAAGTGTACATTAAGTACATGCCCAGGCTATAGTCTTCTTTGTCACCACCCTGTTTAAAGGCTAACAGGATACTAAGGGGATGTTAGAATCATAATACTAAATTACGTAGCCTTGCACCTATCACTGTCTAGATTCTACTTTATAAGCGGTATACTTCTCCCTCTCCTAACAAGCATAGTCTATAACCACGAGACTCTAGATTACTAACCTCTATAAAACACCCCCTGAAGTAAGCAGAAATTCAGTAGCATAACCTAGAGTCATCTAATATAATTCCGTACGGGAGAGTAAGAGAGACTGGTAGATTAGAGGCGTATCTTAGCACTGATGGAATAGCGAAACTCCTACTAGAATCGTACTATGTTACAGAACCGAGGGAAGCTGTCATTTAAACCTCAACTGAGATTGACGGCGATGATGTTTGCGGTTTCACCGCTGACGTATGCGTAAAGCGGGTTAGAAGGGGATGTCGCGCGATGGTGAGAGATAGGAGGGTGAGAGATGGGAGGGTGGTTGAGTGATAATGAGATTCGGAACGGGCGGTTGGGGAAGGGGGGGCGGTTATACTTGGAGCTATGGATGGATCTGGATTCGATCAATTATCTATTTCCAATTACTATTGGAGCGTGAGCAGGTATGTCCTTGAAGCGATATCTAGGCCGCATTGGCAGAAATGTAGCTGCAGCTGCGTTTGTGTGGGTCAGGGTATTTGCTTCCTGATTGGTGATTTGAGTGGATATGCTGGGAGATGACTAGCAAGATTTGCTATGGATCGTTAAAAGTTGTAAATAGTTCGATTCTTGTTTGCGGAGGTGGAGAGATATGCGGAAAAGGCATGGGGAAGTTACTGTGGGGTAATAGCAGAAATGCACAAGTAGTGGTTAGGTTTGGATTATCCTGTATTGCATCTACTGTTAATTCTAGATGACCAGATCCCGCAACGGTGTAATTTTGTAACGGCTATTCTCCTTCACGATATCACTGAGGCAACGCGTATGCCACTTCCAACATGAATCCAATTCCGCCAAAAACCTGCGATCTATGTTGTAAAAGATGTACGAATAGCAAACAACAAAAGAGTAGGAAAACCAAGAAAGCAAAACATTGCCAAGCAATAACAGTCGGTCAGCCTGACCACTAAGTAAAGTAAAAAGTAACCAATACCCTGAAATCATCTCCGCTCCGCAGCCAGGCAATGAAGGCAACGACTATCTCAGAGGCTTAGCAGTTGGCGGCATAGCAAGTAGCAGACACCGCGATGTTGGTGGCCCCAAACGCAATGCCAATGGTGGGTACGAGAGCCAAAACCGATAGACTGAATTTCGCCGCTGTGCAAGCATCACAAGCCAGGTTCTCTCCTGCAGGACAGCTGATAGCATAGTTCATTTGACCCTGATCACTCGGTGGAATACCAGAGCCGGCGGGTGCATTGTTGATGACATCCACCTCTAGCATACTAACAATGGACGTCTGTTGGTACGTTACTGGACCCCATTGCGCGCAGTGTGCTTTCTGTCTTGGGTCTTCGGGGAAGTCCCATTCGAGACATTCGGTTTTCGTGTACGAACTGTACTTGACCACGCCGTCGGCCGGCGCAACTACCGTCATGAGTGACTGCGCCATGCCGTTTGTCGTCGTCCATGAGGCATCTCCGTGGCCGGTGTATTTGATTGTGCAGCCTGTTGAGCCGATTTGTGCGGGCGCGCCGTCGAAGCCGAATTCTGTGCGGCGCGCCCCAGACCGAGTTGAAAATGTCTGTGTAGTTAAGATGGCCATCTACGGTCACGGCGTTCGGTTGGAGTTGGAACTCGACGGCGGTCGACCATTGAGTTGTGTCTACAGCTTGCGTGAAATGTAAGAAGCTCAGGGTGGCTATGATTGCTTGAGGCAGAACTGATTGGTGCATTTCTGCTCGGGATTATTCGAGTTGTACTAGGACTGTGGCGATTGGGGCTTGTAGAATAAAGTGTAGTATCGTGCTTGGATGTCTGGAGTTGAGTGATATAGGTTGTAGTGTTGAGGCCGGAAAGTGGATGGTGATTGTCATGGGCGTCCTCCATATCTTTTATATTCACCATTTCCAGACAAGCCTACACCTGCGCAAGCTAGCCCGAATGAATCAATTGATGACTGCGTCTCTGTTTTAGACGGTCCCTGCCACTCACAGAAGCTGACCCGAACGATCAGGTCCTATTGTCATCGAGGACCATATTGTAGACATCGCGAGTGCATAATTTTGCTTTGGTCCGGGTGACTGTATCGTTCAGCTTGCCACTAGTCCTAACATTGTAAGCCGGGGCGTCCTCGAGCAAATGCACTATCCCGGAGAGCACTCTGCCCTCATGCAAGTCATCTTATCTCGGCTGCATCTATGAAGTATGAGCTCGAAAGATTGCCGAGAAAGTATATAGCATTAAGCGCTGCCTGTCTATTGGCAAGCTTGAGGGATCACAGCGTGCAGCCTATCAACGCTCAAGAGCTCATCGCTAAGGTACCGTGGTCCTGTGTACGTGATATCACGGTCTCGCATGTCGCGTTGGGGAGGAAGCAGGCTTTGTACGTGGTATGGCCATGATGGTTCACCTCCTTGTCGAACTTGTATACTAGATACGCTCACGACTAATTGAATGCACAGTCGCTCTTTACCGGATAGTGTCCAGGCTCTGGTAGCGATGAAAAGCAGTGCTGCTAGCGTTCTAAAGAGTGGTGCATCATGGTAGACCAACTTCACTTCTGGCGTTGTTAGCGTAAGCTCGGAATAGAATACTTGGCGCGGAGAAAGTTGAGTTCCCCCAGCTATAATGTACGTAAATCCAGACATACTATCTACCACAGCTTATAGATGCCCTGTATGATACCTAACGCTCTCATAGACCTCGCATAGCTAGTCCTCAGTGTGTGTTACGTGGTTAATGCCTGCCGTCAACTCTAAGTATCCTATGCCGGAGCTAACCTTGTAAGATCTGATTCGCATATCATCTCAGCTTAGCTAAACAAGCGCTTAAACCACAAGAAGTTAGCTCCCAAGGCTAGAACTTCCATCTCACTTACTAGTATTCGGGGTAGGTAGTTAGATGTAACTTTAGCATACACACTAGCTTAGTTCCCCATAAATTTCAGTATTTAGTATGCATCCCATTTGCTAAAATTACGGTGTTACGGTTCCACTTACTCCGAGGAGGGTAGACCTATGATTAGTTCTCTTGGAGAGGAGTGTTAAGGATGCAGATAGGTAGGCTTCATCTAAACAGGTCTGATATAACGTATTATATTCAGTGCTTAGGAGATATCTAGGATTATAATATAAGTTAAGCATGAAGCTCCTATCTATAGGAAACATCGTCACCTATATAGATATATAAGATTTATGCTAAGAGTACTACTTAGTTTACTTAGCTATTAAGCCTACTAAATAGTAGTATTACTTAGTATACTTAGCCGCTAAGCCTATTAAGTAGTAATATTGCTTAGTATCTTAGCTTATTAAGTAATACTATACTTGTTTATACGTACTAGGTAAGTATATTATATTATACTCTAACGTGCGTTATACTAGGTCCCCTCCCTATGATTTCTTGTCCTAAGAAACCTTCTATCCTTTATATTTAATACCTATATAGCGTCATCCTAAGTTATTATCTTCTATTCGCCGGAAAGTTCTAATCGATAAGCTTAGCTACTTGTTTAAAAGTATAAGGGTATATAAGCATTATATAGACCGGAATTATCTAAAGAAATATCGGGTGGGAGCGTAATTAATAAAGTGCGTGGAATATATTTATATAAGGTATTAATATAATTTAGCTCCGTTCTCCGTAGAATAATAGCTTCGTCTCGAGCGTTAATAAAATAAGAAGTCGGCTAAGGCTTATAAGGCGCTCGTAAAATAGTCCCGCCTTTAAGTAAAGGTAGACTAGTTAGAAAAGAAGAGGTAGGAGCTATTTAAGGGCGAGCTCCGGAATATTACTAACTTAGAGATAGAAGAGAATCTCGCTAGTAATCCTTCTTTAGAGGACTTTCTCTTTAACGTTAGTTCTAAGTAACTTATTTTAGAAGATGACTTTAACTAGAACGCCCTAGGCTTCTTGCCTAGTAGAACTATCATAGAAGCGTCTAGTAGTTCCGAAGGTATCTAATAGGTTCCTAGGTATTTTCTAATTTATCGTAGTCTTTCTACTTAATGAAGTATTCTTAACCTTTCCGTTCTAAGATCTTCTTAACTTCGTATTCTTTAGTCTTAGCCTTAAACTTCTAGTCTTCCTAGAGCGGCGTTTAGGAGTCGGCTAGTTCTAATAAGGAGATATGAAATACTAGGTATACCTTAGTATTAGGCGGTAACTATAATTTATAATTAATAGTCCCTCTTAATTATTTAATTAATAATAGTCTAACTTTAATATAGTCTAGTTTCTTATTTAGTCTCTTACTTTTTAGGTTTTTTATATAGAGGTAAACCTTATCCCCCTTCTTTAGTTAAGGATATATTTTTCTTTTCTTACTTACCCTATTTTAGGTCTTTATATTAACCTTATTAATCGTCTATTATATTTCGCTATATAGTCTTTTCATGTTAGAAGCTAGTATTATTGCTTTTTCTACCTTCAAGCTTTCTTATAGCTATAGAAATAGGTTCGCGTATCATCTATAATTTATAAAGAATAGTGATAGCTATATAGTATCCAATCTTTTATTATTAAATACTAACTATATTATTAGGAGTAATAAGACCTAGTTATTTTATTTATAATTAATATAGTATCTTAGGTATACTTCTATTATCTAGTTTATATATTCTATCTAACTATCCGTCTCTAGGTAGTAGGCGGTTAATATTCATAACTTAGTTCTAATTATAGCGATTAGAGTCTTCTAATAATAAGATATAAAGAGTCTATCTCTATCTAATATAATAGATTTAGGTATACTATAATCCCTTATTAATCTATTAAGGAGTATATATCCTAGTTAATCTACTTTATAAGTTTCTTTATAAGGAATTATAATAGCGTACTTTATTAACTTATTAATAATTATTATAATTAAGTTAAAGATATCTTTTATAACTAGATCCCTTAATTTTAATAGTTTAATAATAAAGTCTATTATAACATCCTTCTATAATATATCTAGAACCGGTATAAACTATATTTACTTATACTTAGCGTAGCGTATAGACTTATTCTATTAATAGTAAATATATTCTCTAATATATTTCTTAATATATATATATATCTATAATATCGCGTATATTTATTAAAGGAGTTCTATTATTTTAGATACTCTTAAATACTTAATTATAGGATTATTATAATAATTCCTAAATACCTCTTTAATATACTTCTTAGGTAAGTACGTCCTCCCTTATATTAAAGTAGTTCTTATCTTAGTTACTAATTCTATAATATTATAACTAGGTTATTATTAATATAACTTTCCCTTAAGATTAAAGAAATATCTTAGATTATAACTTATATTATAATTACTAAACTTTATATTAATACTAGCGATCTATCCTTTTTTTATTTAAGAATTAGTTTCTTTATAATATCCTTAGATTCTATATAGTTAGCTCGCTTACTTAAGGCGTCTACTTAACTATTATCCTTTCTAGGGGTATATAGTATCTTGAACTTGTACTATCTTAATAATTCTAATTAACGGACTTATCTTTAGTTCAATTCCTTTATTATTATGAAGTTAAGAAGATTCTTATAATCTATAAAGATAGTAAGTTCTAAATAACTTTCTATGTATATCCTTTAATTTTAAAGTATATATATTATTATAAGCAGCTCCTTATTATAGATATTATAATTCTATTCGGCCCTTAATATCTTACGGGAATAATAGGCTATAAGGTACTCTTTATCACCTTGTTATTAATATAAATAAGTATTAATTATAAGATTCAAAGTATCTATTTTAATATGTACTAGTTTATTAGCTTAAAAGGTATAGAGTACTAGTAGATCTATATAAGCTTATTTAAGCGTCTTAAATAATTACTTCTAGGCTAGTCTTTATTAAAATCCAGTTTCTTTCTTTATAATATTTATAAGTAGGAGTACCTTCTTTAAATACCCTTTAATAAATCATTAATTAAAGTTAGTAAATCCTAAGAAACTCTAAACTAACTTAATATTATATAATATAGGTTATTCTAATATTACCTGAATTTTCTTAGGGCTTATTTAAATACTTATAATACTTACTATAAATCCTAGGAATTCTACTAATCCCTTATAAAACTCGTACTTCTCTAGTTTAAGGAGAAGTCCCGCCTGTAATAGGTATAAAAGAATATCTTATATATATATAATATACTCTTCCTTAATCTTAGAATAAATTAATATATTATTAAGGTAAACTATTATTAAATAATCTAGTTAAGCTTAAACTATATTATTAATAAATACTTAGTAGGTTACTAGTATATTAATAAGTCTAAATAATATAATTAGGTACTTGTAATACTTATAATAAGTCTTAAATATAATCTTTTATTCTTTACCTTCTTTTATCCTAATTAAGTTATAAGCTCCTTATAAGTCGAGCTTTATAAATATCTTTATCCTAGAGAGTCTATCCTATAGCTCGTTAATATTTAGTAAAGGATATTAGTTCTTAATAGTAATATCATTTAGCTTTTAATAGTTAATATATAGCCTAAGTTTTCCATCCTTCTTTAATATAAAGAGGATTAGATAACCTATTAATAATTTGGATTCTTAAATAAATCCCTTTTTTAGGTTCTTATTAATATATTCCTAAAGTATATTAAGTTCCTTTTCTAAAAATATATAAATTAGTCTAAATATCAGGGCCTTTCCTAGTTTAAATTTAATCTTATAATCTTAAGGTTAGTATCTAGGTAACGCTTTTATTATTAATTCTTCCTTAAATAGAGCTACATACTTCTTATACTTTAAAGAGATATTAGGAGGTTCGTCTTTCCCTCTACTAACTCTAGCTTATTTATCCTGCTAATCCTTACTAATATATACTAAGTTAGATCCTCGTGTAAGGTCGTCCTTATTTAAAACTGAAGTAATATAAGCTTTAACTAGTCTTCGGTTCTATTTCTTATCTACCGTCGTCTACTATTAGCGTATAAGTTATATACTGGCGACGTCTCTAGTATTTATAAATATAAGTACTCCTTTCTTCTAGTTAATTACTAGGTTATACTTCTTTAACTAAGGCATTCTTAAAATGATATAATAAGTAATTATCCTAATAATATTAAAGGTTAGTTCCTTATAATAGCGTTAAATTATCATGTATAGCGAGTATATTTCCTTATCTATTCTTCTTATTAATAGTGTTAACCCGTTGACTATCTATAAGTTATACTAGTCTTTCTTCCTTTAAGTTAGTAGGCCCACTGACTATACTAAGTCTTAAGAGGTAAAATTCTTAGTTACTCCAGAATCTATTATTATAATAGTTCACTGATTATTAATTAATACCGGTATATTTACATATATATTATATTAAGTAGTATATAGGAACTATTTTAGGATTAGTATATTAATCTACCTATATCTCCTTATAATATAAGAGATTACTCTTTTCTCTATTTAAGGAGAAAATTACTCTATATCTTTTAGCGCATATACTTCTTATACCTATTATATCTATAAGTATATTATTCTATTAAATAGTAATCTGTTATATCCGGATATTATTTTAGCTAATCTTAAATACTATTATACTATCCTCTAGATAACCTTAGGAATTATAGGTTCCTACGTTTACTAATTAGATACTAGTTATAACTATTATTATAGTAGTTTTCTTATTATATATTCCTACATGTTATCTTGATTATATCCCTGCCGATCTCTCTTTAAGCGGGCTAGTAATATCTATAGTACTCGTCTATATAGGCCGTCTAGTATATAACGCTATATTACGGGTATATTAAGTTAAATTAATAATCTTTAATATAAAGCTTATTATTTCATGTTTTCTTAAAGTCTTTTCCTTTATTTAATCCTTATAATATAGTAACGTAAGGTTAAGAGTTATTTAGGATCTTTATATCTAGTCTATAATATAGTATTTCTTCTTCTAAGCTCTCTTTATTTCCTTATCCATGTTTTAAGCTATACTCTAGAACCTCGCTATTATTTAAAGATTCTAATTCCATCCTTCTATCCTGGATATTCTAGAGCTATTATCGTAACCGCTTTATATTATCCTAAATATTATTAATCATATATTATAAAAACTCTTTAAGTTCCAAATCCTTGTATCCCTCCTAGATAAGGTATTATTTAATTCTTTTATTAATATCTTAAGGTGATATCTATCCCTTTAATAGATTCTTAATAAAATGAGGTACTTTCTAAATAATATTAAAATAGTGTTTATCTTTTATAACTTCCTCTAATTTCCCTACCTTAACCTACTTAGGAGGTAGATCGGAGTTATATTTTTCTAGATTATTAAGAGGTTCTATATATAGAACTCTTCTTAATATATTTAATTATAGATATAATACTATATTCTTCATCTTATAATCTCTAGTAAAGTGGCCTGGTTTATTATAATTATAATAGGTTATTACTTTCTTACCCCTTTCTTTTTACTACTTCTTACCCCTGAATTTTCCCTTATCTTATTTCTGAGTGAAGTCTAGTTCTATAGGTATATATCTATATAGGTCGCGGGGTTAGAATCGTTTCTTATTATAATTATTATTAGAAAATATTCCTGATTATCTTATCCTAGATATTCTATTATTATATTATTTCTCTATTATTAATTTATAAAGCTTGTTATTAACCTCTATAACCTCTGTTATAAGAGCGTCGAGATCCTTGATTTATATTCTAATTTATATAAGTTCTTCCTTAACGTTGAACTTTAATCTATGATAATATATAATTATTAGAGTATTATTATCCTAGTCCATCTTTATTATATATTACTGAAATTATATAGAATACTTAATAGTAGACTTCTTCTAAGATAGATACTAAATGACTCGCGTTATTACCTTATTTTCATTTAAGGGATTAAAAACTTATTAAATTTTTATATAAAATTATATAAAACTCTTTATCTATTATTTAATACTTTAATTATCCTTATTATCTTTATCTTCAAGGTACTTCTTAAGAGAAGGATAAACCTACTTCTATATTCATCCTCTTATATAAGTAATAGCGAAGGCGGGCTATTAAATAGCTAGTAAGGCTAATCTATTAAAAGTAAAGTAAAGCTAAAGTTATATAAGCTAGTCTTCTAGCTTCTCCCTTTTATTATAATATAAGTCAGGTTTAGTAACCTTAGGTCTATCTTTACTATCTATAATTACGCGTCGTAAACCTTAACTATTTAGGGGGGGGTCTCTACTTCTTAAGGTACTTATCTTAAGGGTATTTAAAGTATTACGGTTCTATTTATTCTAAAGAGGATAGACTTATAATTAGTTCTCTTAGAAAGGAGTATCAAGGATATAGATAGGTAGGCTTCATCTAAATAAGTCTAGTACAAAGTATTATATTTAGTACTTAGGAGATATCTAGGATTATAATATAAGTTAAGTACGAAGCTTCTATCTACTAGAAATATCACTAACTATATAGATATATAAGATTCATGCTAAGAGTAATACTTAGTCTACTTAGCTATTAAGCTCCCTAAGTAGTAATACTACTTAGTACCTTAGCCTACTAAGTAGTAGTATTACTTAGTACCTTAGCTTACTAAGTAACACTAGGCTTGTTTATACGTACTAGGTAAGTATATTATATTATACTTTAACGTACGTTATAACTATTATCTTATTTAATTCTATTAAAATTATTTTAAAATTCTATTAAATATTTTAAAATTAACTTTTATTAATTTAAGTATTAAATAATTTATATTATTATATTACTTTTATTAAAAGGTTTAAATACTTATTAAAATTTAATATAAAAGTATATAAAGCTTTTTATTTATTATTTATTATTTAATATCTTTATTTTCTTTTTTATTAGATTCTTTTAAGAATTATTTAAA